>Ga0209190_1000153_pt1 | contig 48160 bp, 40 predicted proteins | sample M_140205_XF_Meta_FD_187315 | JGI IMG/M metagenome (GOLD analysis project Ga0209190, IMG submission 187315) | Freshwater microbial communities from Lake Montjoie, Canada to study carbon cycling - M_140205_XF_MetaG (SPAdes) (version 2) | ecosystem: Environmental > Aquatic > Freshwater > Lake...
GGCACCCGTCATGCCGCCGGCACCCGTCATACCGCCGGCACCCGTCATGCCGCCGGCACCCGTCATACCGCCGGCACCCGTCATACCGCCGGCACCCGTCATCGTCGTTGGCGCCGAGGTTGAAGCAGGCGTCATAGATGTTCCTGCAACGCCTGGCAGTGCGGGCGATCCTCCAGCGGGAAGGGATGCCATTGTAGCGGTACGCGGTGTCGGTCCACTTGTTATAGTTGTTAATGTGTTAACTCCCGCCGCGGCTGATGCCGCAGCTCCTAGAAGTCCACCTGGTGCTCCTGTGCCTGGTCCTGGCGGCGGTGCACTATTGAGACCACCTCCGCTCATACTTCCTTGGGTAGGTAATGATGAGCTACCAAGTGAATTGTAAGAGAGCCCATAATTTTCTAGGCGTTCTCTAAACGACCGTATAGCCTGCGGACTTGTAACATCTACAGCACCCATTTTAAATGAATAAGACGGGTCTTTTATGTATTTGCTGAGTTGTGTCGGATCCATCTTCTTTAGGGCACCGTTGCGGCTGACACCGACGTAATCAACGCAGTAATATGATGTATCACCCTGAGGATTTTGATATAGTGGTCTACCTGTCAGCGGATCTATAGTATTGCTAGGCACGGATGACAAATAGTCGGGGCAGGCGCCCTTGGATGAGGGGTCAAAATCGGGGTCTAGTGGCGACTTTATAACAAACCATTTAATCCAATAGTAATAAATGATCAAAAATCCACCCAAAAACCATAGTACTCCCGCAACGGGTCTATTTAATCCGCTGTAGTAAAAATAGGCGCTAAATCCAACAATAATTAATCCTAGAACCCAGTACAAATTCTTTTGAATGCCGTGCATTGTCTTTGCCCATTGTCTCGCCGCTATATTATTATTTACGGACATCTCTAGTTAGATAGTGGATTTTTTAAATTTTAACCGTGGTAGGCGGGTGCCCCGTTTGAGTGCCGCCCCTTCGTAGGTAGAGATTCTTCACCTAGTGAATTGTATGAGAGTCCAGCCGCTATGAGTCGGTCCAGGAATGCTTTATGCCCCTTTGAACCTTTAAAATCACTAGTCGGATCTACTGAAAATACATATGAAGGATTGTTAATAAGAGATGAAATTTTTGCGGGATCCATCTTTTTGAGAGCACCGTTACGGCTCACACCAACATAATCAACGCATAAATACGATGTATTACTCGCTGGTTTATATAACATAGCACCTGTCGCGGGATCTACAGTATTACTTGGGACGATGGAGAGATAGTCAGGGCAGGCGTTGGTTGTTGGCATAAAGTCCGGGTCCAAAGGTTGCTTTGTAACAAACCATTTGACCCAGTAGTAAAAGAAGATGAGACCAACACCGATAAATATAAGGATACCTGCAGCAGGACGATTCAGAACGCTATAGAAATAATAGCTTAGTCCTAAAGTCACAACTACCGCCAAAACCTGATATCCAATTCTAGTTACCTTAGCAACGGTCTGAGCCCATTTCTTTGCGCTAGCGGTACTTGTAACCGACATACTTCTAATACTCTTTTAGATTTTCTTCTGATAATTATCCTTACGATATTTGTCAGAAAACCAGGGATGCTAGTGTGTTTAGTTGATGCGCGCAACCGGCGTGGGCGCCTGACCACCGCCGCCGTACGTCTGTCCACCGAGGCGGATATAGCCCGTAAAGTAGTCCGTGTCGGAGCCAGCAACGCAGGCACCGTTGTTGCCCGTGCCGTAGTAGCCGCCGATCGACGAAACGACAAGCTGAACACCGCGGAGAATCGTGGACTGTCCGCCGACCGACGTGGGGACGATGTTGTACGGGAGGTAGAAGTCCTTGCCCATATCACGGAGAACCGCTCCGCCAGGGGTCTGTAGGCAGTACGCAGCCGGAGCCGCCGCCCAGGTAACAGGGTTGTTGTTGGAGTCTACAATCGAAGACTGGATACCCGCAAGATTGGTCCACAGCTTATTAGCAGGGATCGTCTTGAAACCACTTGTAACGGACGTCATTTGTTTATATCTTTTGTAGAGAAAAAAAATATAAAAAAGCCGGTAAAAATACCGGATGTTTAGTTGAGGCGCGCAACACCCGTCGGTACGCCCGTGCCGCCGCCGTACGTCTGTCCGCCGAGGCGGATGTAGCCGGTGTAGAAGTCCGTGCTAGAGCCGGCAACCGCAACACCGCTGTTGCCCGTGCCGTAGTAGCCGTTCGTGCCCTGCGTGACCAGCTGTACCTTACGCATGATGCTGGACTGGGAGCCAACCGACGTGGGGACGGTCGGGTCAGGGCGGTAGATGTAGCGACCCATGTCTCGGAGAACCGCGGAGCCGGCGGTGGAGAGGGGACCGGCTGCCGGAGCCACGACCCAGGGAACAGCTACGTTATTCGAGTCTACAATCGTCGACATGATGTTGACAATGTTAATGTAGAGCTTATTGGCGGGGATCTGCGCATACGTAGCGTTAACGGAGGTCATGTCTTTATATCTTTAATAAAGAAAAAAATTAAATGAGGCGCGTAATTGTGCTCGGGAAAAAACTTGTTATGGTGCTAGACTGATTTCCCATTCGGATATATCCAGTATAAGATCTAACGTGTTCGCCAGGGTGTCTAAGACCGCCCGCAACAAGCCGGATTTTACGCAGAATGCTGGAATAGGGATGATCTGGGGTAGGGTCAGGGATGTATTCACCCATATCTCGGAGAACTGTCCTGCCAGGCTGAGATAATAGGGAGGTGATTGTAGAATCGGCAATCCAGGGCACCGGAAGATTATTAGAATCTACAATGGATGAGTGAATCGGACCGGTGTTAATATATAGACGATTTGTACGAATAGACGCATTATGTTGAGACATACTGTCTTTACACTTATTTAATAAATAAATGTATAGAAATTAAACTAATTATTTAGTTGAGGCGGGCAAATCCAGAGGGGACGCCAGTGCCGCCGCCGAAGGTGAAGCCACCGAGGCGAACGTAGCCCGTGTAGAAGTCCGTGCCAGAGCCCGCACCGCAAATGGACGAGTTGCCCGTGCCGTAGTAGCCGCCGGCGGGTCCTGTCGTGACGAGCTGTACCTTGCGGAGGAGTGTGGACTGTCCGCCGACCGACGTAGGGACAGTGGGGTTAGGGAGGACGTTCTGGCGACCCATGTCACGGAAGAGAACCGTGCCCGCCGTGGAGAGGGCGCCGTAGGCTACAACCCAGGGGACAGGGACGTTGTTGGAGTCAACGATAGAGGACTGAACCGCCACCAAGTTGATATAGAGCGAATTGGGGGGAACCTGGTTGTAAGCACCTGAGACGGATGTCATTTGTTTATATCTTATGAAAAGAAAAAATATTCTAACTCAAGGACAAGGAAACGCCATGAGCACGCTTGATGAACAAAGTCCAGGAAGAGTCTCCTTAAATGCGCCTATGGATAAGGATGTAATGAACCTGCCCGGTTTCCAATACGCGAAGACTGCTCCGTCCACTGCCGGACAAGACGGAATCCGAGGCAACTTTGAGCAGACTCCCCTGAACCAAGCTTTCTTTTCACAGCCCAATTTTCAGATTGTTCAGAACGCGATTCGTAAAAAAGTATTTGATGAATCTGGTGATATTATTGATCCAGTCAGCACAGATGACCTATTTATGATTATGCGTGCTATCTTTCTTTGGTATGGTCGGAATCTGCCGGATAATATTCCGGAGCAAATCGCCGAACTCAACGCACGTGTGACTGCGTGGTCTGTACCAAAAATAATTGCTGAACTTGGAATGTATAAGTACTATCTCAATGATATAAATACGTTGCCCGATCCGATTCAGTTACCTGTCAACCAGAGCTCGGCGGGCACCAAGTCGCTGCCGTTCAAGCCTTTTTTTTAGGCGCCGCACGCTTCTTAGGTGTCTTATCTACCGCAGCCGTTGCTGCCGCGGAGGCGTACGAGTCCTCACGAGCTTTCACATATACATCATAAGCGGTGCGGAATGTGCGCAGGTCAATGAGCCAGAGCATCTCCTGGGATGTGCCGGTCAGCGCACGGTGCTTCTCCTGATGGTCTGCGACCTCCCGCTCCAGCTCAGCAACCGCCGTCGCCTTGAGACGGTCTACCCGAAGACGTAGGAGATACTCGTACGCCTTGAGGTCCTTAGCATCAGGATCAGAGATAGGAGGAAGTCCGAGACCCTTCAATGCCGAATAGAGCACCGCATCTTCAACGTTAGAAATTACCAATTTGCCGCTAATCACCGATTTGATGAAATGCAGACGAGCGGATAGCTCGGTAATTTCGGTCTGTAGGCGACCGAGCTCGTGCGCCTTCCGCTTGCCATACGCTGACAAACGTTCGCCGTAGAACCGCTCCAGAATCTCGCCAGGCGACGCAAATCGGCGAATCGTGCCGTCAACATCAAATGCTACCATATTGGTTGTCTTGTGCCCAGTTGTGAGTTTGAAACGGGTCTCAAAGTCAGCTGGGTAAGCCCGTGCCTCGTGGTAGTAATCAGGGTCCATCTGAAGGATAAAGTCACAGTCAATATCGTTGTATGCCTCCTCGTATCCGCGGAGCCATACCATAGCCTTAGAGCCGTCCTTCTTTGCCACGGACTTGAGCTCCTCCTGCTCGGTAAGCATCGTGTCAAGAAAGTTCTTATAGTCCTTTGTCCAGCAACCGACGGGAAGCTCTTTGATACGAATCGTAGCTGCATCGTCGTCCACGAACTCGTAGATTCCCTTCGTAATCCAGGTCTTATCGTCGGCACCGGCAATCACCTTGCCCTTGAAGCCGAACCACCAGGGCTTGAGCGCATGTGTCTTCAAATCTATAATGGTCCCCGCCAGACGCATCTCCAGCGCCGACACCAGGTCAGCGGGATTGTAAGGAATCACGTTCGTGGAGAAGCCAGTGCCGATACCGATACAGCCGTTGACCAGTAGAAGGGGGATGACCGGCAGATACGTCTCAGGCTCCACGGGGAGACCGTCATCGTCTAGGTACCGAAGAATGGCGTCATCATCCTTCTTCACCAGGGCACGTGCAATCAAATCAAGATGCGTGTGAATGTAACGGGGCGAAGCAGAATCGGAGCCGCCCATTAGACGAGTTCCGAACTGACCGTTGGGTGTCAGCAGATTGATGTTATTGGAGCCAACGTAGTTCTGCGCCATTCCGATGATGGCACCGGTCAGCGATGCCTCGCCGTGGTGGTACGCCGCCGTCTCGGATACATAACCGGCAAGCTGCGCCACACGCAGTTCGCTAACCAAGTTCCGCTTGAGCGCCGACCAGAAGATCTTACGCTGCGATGGCTTGAGTCCGTCCATTACGTGCGGCAAAGAACGGACATTGTCGGCGGAGCTGAAGTGAATGAGCTCGTCGTGGACAAAGCGGGAATAACCCACCTTGCCACCCCCAACCCCAACTTCTAGATGCCGCTTCCTATCAAAGCTGCCGAGCCACACCTTGCGGTCATCGGCACGCTTCTTATTGAACGCCAGGTCAATCGTCGCATCTGCCTCTCCGTCCCAAGTGTATTCTACGGTGTTCATGTTGGCGAAGTACTCGCGAGCCTCCAGAGCCGTAGACGTGCCCAGACCCTTGTAATACTTCGTCTTCCAGCCACGACCGCCCAACTCAGCCCCAAGAAGCCCGTTGCGCCAAGCCTCGTACTCGGACTCTGAATAGAAGCAGAGCGTAGTCTTACCCTTCGTCGCCTTGAGCAGCGGAGTCATTAGGCAGCAGAGGAAGCCAAGCCGCAGCAGCGACGGCCAATCGGTATGAAACAGATTCATTAGGAGACCCTTGATATGCGAGCCATCTACATCCTGATCCGTCATAATCATCACACGACCATAGCGTAGTTGTTTGAGATCCGTGTAGACCTTGCCGGTTTCCAGACCCAGGATGTGCTTAATGTGCGTGAGTTCCACATTTGCCGTCTTCTTCACGACAGAGATATCCTTGACGTTCATAATCTTACCCTTGAGGGGAAAGACGCCGTACCGCTCACGACCGACCACCTTCAACCCGCTAATCGCCGTTGTGGCGGCTGAATCACCCTCTGTCAGGATGAGCGTACAGTCGGCGGACTTGGCGGTACCCGCCCAAATCGCATCCTCCAGCTTAGGAATGCCGCGGACCGTGGACTTCTTCTTACCGTCGGTACGCTTGGCGGCGGCGGTGTTCTTCGCCTCAAAGAGTGCCTGCGCCTCGGCAAGCAGTCCAATCTTCACTAGTTTATCCACGAACTTGGGAGATAGCACGGGCAGTGAGCCGAACTTGGCAGCAGGCGTCGTCAGTGTCTCCTTCGTTTGCGTATCAAAGGAGGGATTGACGATGGTAGAATTGACAAACCAGACTACGGAATCCTTGAGCAGCGCGGGCGTAATATCCAGCTTCGCCTTCTTCTTCGCGTGCTCACAGAACGCCGTAAGCACCATCTTGGAGACGTAGTCAAGATGCTTACCGCCACGGCGCGTGGCGATGCCGTTGACGAACGAGAGATGGCGCTCATCGGGCGGCGCATCAATAGTGTGCAAATCGCGCGTGAGAACCGCACCGATTTCCCAACGCTCGCCGGCGATCTCGTAGGCAACGCGCTTTCCACCCGCAACCGCCGCACCACCGCCGCTCACGGACGATACGTCACTCGCCGCAACGGAGCCACCGTCAGAACCAGAACCAGAGCCCGCCTTATTGACATACAGGTCAATGTACTTAGGGAACGTGTTAGAAACCACAGGCTTTCCATTGAGCGTTACTTTGCACTCCTTGCCCGCCATCGCCGCGGCGTCCATTACGCGCGTTGCAATGAGGGCGAGCATATCGGCGGGAATCTCCGTGGGCACCTTACCGCCCTCCAGACCCCAAGAGAACCGCGACAAGTCAGGTGTAAAGGAGATTTCCATCATCGGTTTCACGGACGATGCCTTGATGACAGGAACTCCGACGACGGACATATTATTGCTCCAGGTCTGCGTATACCGCTTCTTGTTACGGTGGTCCACGGTATCAATACTGAATTCTTTGCTAAAGATGTTGGTGAGCTTGGCACCGTAGCCGTTCTTACCGCCAACCGTCTTCTCCTCCGTCTTGTCGTAGTTGGAGGAGGTGAGAAGGTGACCGAAGATGAGTTCGGGTGCCCAGACGCCGGTCTCGGCGTGCTTATCTACGGGAATACCGTCGCCATCGTTCTTCACCGTAATCTTGTTCGAAGTGTAGGAAACATCAATGTGCTTGACAGGATAGCATTCGGTACCCGTCTTGAGACGCGTCTCCTGACGGACACGGTGGTCAAGCGCATTGACAAGAATCTCATCAAAGATCTTGAGGAAGCCAGGGCAGAAACGGACGGAACGCCACTCCATCGCGCCCTTCTCCATGTTGATAACCCATCGCTGCTCAACGGCAGTATCAACGGAGCCGATGTAGGTATCAGGAAGTTCAAGAATGTGCTCGCGATGCGTATGCTTTTTATACTGGGCGGCACTCGTCTTTGCAGCCTTCGCCGCCGTGGTTTTCGTAGTGGCAGCAGAAGGGGTCTTAGTACTCATTCTACAAGGTGTGTACCTTCGGGAGGCAAGGGGGGACCCTTGGTCAATTTTGTTGGAACAGCCTAAACCCCACAAAACCATTATATTATATATATCATCATGGAGAATACATATAGTATGATACAGACATTTGTATCTATTGCAATCGAAACGTCTATCAGTACGTGTAAACACGGTGCGCCATTTGGCGGAAGTTTAAGTTGGCTGTATGTGGTGCTTATGACGAACGATCCAGAGCATTATCCGTGGGTTCAGATTCAAGCCGCTGTTGTTGGATATCCTATTGTTATCGCGTGTGATACTGCACTTGTTATTCCAGCATTAACTATTGGTTATTTAAAATCCCGTGGTATTCTAGAATACTAAGAAAAACACAGTGCCTCCCAAGCTGGAGGGATAGTTGCTAAAATTGTGCTGATAGGGGCATCTTGAACCTCTAGGCATTTTTGAACGAACGTCTCCATTCCGTCTCGTTCAAAAAACCCTTTGGAATCCAGCCATAGAAATACGTGACGAATCAGAATACAAAACGGTGTCCGCGCTAAACCGTCTTCCCATACGTAAATAGACCGACCCTTTCCTGCCGATTCTAGACGAGTAAACCACGCATCCCACGGATTGAGCTCTTTCTCAAACTGAATGGCGGCGACGAAGGAGCGTAGGTCTCCGCGCTGAATCATAAAGGTCAGGTCGGATGGAATACGAATTTTTTCGGGTGCTATTTCTTCGGCAGCCTGAATGGTATTGAGCGTATCACGTACATGGACAATAGGAACGTGTCCGCAGAATAGGGCAACACAACGGGACCGTAGCGTTTGATGAATCCTGTAAAGCGAATTACATAAAAACAGAAACATTGGGGCGTTGCGATGACCCTCACGATCTACGTCGTCCAGCAATGCACGTAACGACGCCTGAGCCGGCTCCGTCATCGTCTCCACTTCGTCAAAAATCACGAACTTACGAGTTACCCCAGGCCAATTCGTTTGGGTGAATTGGAGAATACGGTCACGAATCACTTCAATGGAGCGCTCATCGGACGCATTGAGATACAATGTACTAATAGTCGGCGAAATATCTGGGTAAGCCTCCTGTGCTAATGCGAGTGCAATAGACGTCTTACCGGTACCTGGGGGTCCATATAGAATTGTTGGCGGAAACCCGATAAAATGCTTTTGGATTGCGCGTTCAAATAACTGTTTGATACGCCGATGCCCTTTGATATCCGCGAGCCGAGTAGGGCGGTATTTTTCCGTCCATACGGCAGTGTTGGTTGCCATCTTACACAAATCAACCCATCCAAAACTTTAGACCCGCCGCCGCCGACGCGTTTTCCGTGACCTTTTCTTCCGCGTTCCGCCAGAAATAATCTCCTCAAACTCTGTAAAAAGCAGCCGAGATGACCAGTCATTCCATTCAGCACTAGAGGTATCAAGTGTAAAATCTGTATTGTAGCCAGTATCCTTCGTTAAATAGATTAATATATATTCGCTAAAATTTATACTTTCTATATCATTGCCGCCATTCACTGGAGTATCTAAATGACGTTTGTTAAATTCTTGTTCTATTTCGTATGTAATCGGTTGTAGTATATTCACCAATAAGTCGCCGTTTCTAAAAAAACCAGGCAACCCGCTTTCTTGGGATATTTGGAGAATTAGTTGTTTTGTCTGAGCATCCAGGTCTCGCCAATACACGCCCCTTATATGCTCTTTGAGTTCTGTAATAGAAGGGGATGTATATCCATATTTTTCGTAGATTGCGTTGCCACCACGAATCAGATAAAATGCAGACAGACTAATATCATCTTTATTTGCCATATCCGTAATTGTAATAGGTGTAGTTATAGAACTAGGAAAGCATGTGCATAATTTTGTCATTAGTACAGTCAGCACATCAAGTGATGTTGTACGAACACCGGCGATGCCGCGAGCGTTTGACGTAAGCCGAGGTGTAAAACATCCACCAGAATCGGCGTGAATGTCTGTTACAAAGGACGCCGTTTCATAATTATAAGCAACATCAATACATTCATTATTATTTATAAGTCGTATATCCTGTTCATCGTGACCGACAGTAAATACAGTGGCATAGTTTCTACCATTGTAAGAAATCCGCAAACGAACTCGGCGCCGACCGACAAATGGCGCAGTTAAAAACTCACGTATTTGTCCACAAATGGCATTATCCGCCATCCCTATTTATATCATTTATTTATAACAGCGCCAGTAGTTTCATCCGATCCTACAGACTCCGTATTTCCTAGCCCATCCACCGTGCCCACAAATTCGGCATAGTTAGGAAAATCGGGCTTTGCTGCCTTTGCGCCGAAACATTCCGCTAACTGATGCCGCTGAGTTTTCTTATATGTTTGTGTAAATTCGGCTTTTGCGCCCAAATAGCAGGCTCGGCGAGCCTTTTTACGTGTCTTGCCGGCGGCTTCAATTACGGGCAAACACCGACGAGCAACTTCGCGTACATCAGGAATATCCATATCGCCGAGCCCTACAGTAATAGTTCGTATCGTTGGAATCGCAAAGGTGGTCGGGTCCCGCTCTCTATTTAAGTAACTAATCAAGCCTTTGGACTGCTCCATAAAATAGCGGGCACCTTCCGCTGATACATGTCCTTCTTTATCGGTAAATCTGCGCCGAAAATGCTCCAGAGCCATAAGCCCCTGTCCTGGATCAGGAATTAGCGTATTTAAGATATCAAACAACGACGCAGGTGTATCACCGATAGGTGTAGCACTCATCAGTAGTGGACGAACCGAATCCGCTCCGCTATCCCGATAACTCTTCCAAATATAGGATTGTATTACATTAAAGTCCGCCTTTTCGGTTGCTAGCAGATCGCCATCGTGGAGTTTGTGGACTTCGTCAATAATCAAAAAAGTACGCCTTAGCATATCATCACCATTTAGCCTGTACAGTGCACGACCGAGGTCGTTCTTCTTCTCCAGAGCGTTTTGGAACATTTTGTAACTGATAGGCGCCATAAACAAGGACGAAACATCGCCTTTACCGAGCTTCCCTATGACCCCTCGGTTCGCTAACCCCAACCGCCGAAATGGCATATAACAGACCGAGTCAAAGACGTTCTTCCATACATCGGACATTAGGGAGTTGCGGGTCACCCATAGTATGCGATATCCTGCTGTTAAAAACGCCCCAGATGCCGTTGCTACCGCAGTACAGGTTTTACCGGTTCCAACGGAGTGCCAAGCCAGCAACCCCTTTGTTGGACTTTCAGGTGTTAAATAGTGACGAACAAACTGCTGGGTGGGGGTGAATTTAACGGCAGTTCCAGGCACCGTTGCCGCTAGATCGCATCCGTTGCGCAGCGTCTGAGTAGGCCAAGCGTATCGTCCAAACTCATCTAAAAATGAACCGCCCGTCTGCGAATGATGGCGTTGGGGATTGATTTCACGCGTTAACGACCGATCTACTGCCGCGCGAATCGCCAACGCAGTAATTTCCTTAGTCAACACAAGCAAACTCAAGTCAAGTCCAGAATACCGCATTACAAGTGAGTGTGCGTCAACACTTTGGATCTCTTCGTTAACAAACGGTGCTACACCAGGTACAACAGTACGATAGGCATAGACGTTAAGTGTCCAACCCACCCCTGCGACGAATGGCAACCCTTTTTGACCACAGAAGCGGGTAGCACGACCGATTGCTTGTTTCATATCGCTTTCAGCGAGCGGCTCCTCCATAATATGGCAGTATTTGACATCAAAGAGGTCAATACCCTCTTTGAACTTTGAATCCAGCACAAGAATTCGTAACAGTTCACCGTGGACATTTTCAGGGCGCTTATTATACGTTTCCAAAATCCCCTTCTTCAACCCGACGGTCAGTGGCTTACGCCACAACGGCTGGGATTGTAGGATGGCAAAGCGATCGCCACCTCCGCTGCCGCTACCGGCGGCTTTAAGCCCCTTTGAGTCTAAAGCAAACTCAAACCCGCCGCGAATCAAAAAGGCAGCGATCGCCTTGGCACCGAACGCTGAGTCCCGTAAATCGGTAAAGATGAAGTGTTTGAACTTCTTTCCGTAGTCCCGCATGTCTACACCGTCCAGATTCCGAATACGACGTACCAGTGCCGAGTATTTTCCGCTCATTTCAGCGCTCAACGAATCTGTAGAGAATCCAGCGGAATCTACAATGCCGGTACGCGGCAACCGGGCGGTGTTTGCCACACGCCTTATACAGGTGGAAAGCTTTGATAGTCTCTGCGACATCCTTAATAGAGAAATATAAATTCTAATAACAGAGGTTTAAAAACACAAAAATATAAGTCAATAATAATGACCGATATTCGTTTACACATACTTGCTATTCCTTATACAATAACGAATAGTGAATATAGTCATGACGCATTTACTGGGAAAGTACAAAAGTTCTCTCCAATGATGCGAAGTCGTGGTTTCGAGGTTTTTCATTACGGAAATGAAGGATCGGTGTCAGGTGCTAACAAAGATTTTCAAATCTTTTCCAAAGAGGAGTGGCAACAATATCGTATTAAGTCGTTAATTCATTTACATAAAGAACTCACGGAGGAAACCGCCGAAGAACGTCTAAACGATCCGAAAAAATTAGTAGGCGATTTAGCAAATTGGTCAACTCCATTGTTTGAAGAATTCAATCGACGTCTAAAACCTATTCTTAAAGCAAACTATCGTAGTAGACAGACTGACATTGTATGTATACCATTGAGTCATTCCTATGATCATGCGTTAAGGGGGGAAAATTACACAGTCGTAGAAGTAGGAATAGGTTATTCAGGGTCTTGTAAGGATTTTAGAATATTTGAATCGTACTGTTGGTTAAATAGAACTCTGGGCAAAGAGGATAAACAACCGAATAATTATTGGTTTGTTATCCCACATGGATTCAACGTTGACGAATTTAAATTATCACTGACTCCAAATATAAGTCCAATACGAATTGGATATATGGGACGAGTTGTACCTCTGAAAGGTTGTGGAATTATTGTAGAGATTGCAAAGCGTTTTCCCCATGTTGAGTTTGTTCTTTGCGGACAAGGTGATCCGTCACCCTTTTTAACGGTTCCTAATATAGTATATAAACCACCGATTCATGGTGCCGAACGGTCCGATTTTTTAGGGTCGTGTGTAGCTTTTTTACACTTAGCAAAATATCTAGAGCCTTTTGGGTGTGGTCCAGTAGAGGCTCAGCTTTGTGGCACCCCTGTAATTACTCACGATTTTGGCGGTATGGTAGAAACAGTTGAACAGTTTAAAACTGGTCTTCTATGTCATACGTTGGGTGAAATGTGCGAAGGAGTTAAAATGGCACTTGATGGACAGTTTGACCGCGTGTATATAAGGGAAAGAGCTGAAAGAATGTATAATATGTATAATCTCGCTCACCGATACGAATATGTATTCAAAACTATTTTAGAAGTTCCAGGTTCAAACAACGGTTGGTATTCACCTGCATCATATATGAATTGTTTGGTTCCGAAAAAACAATTGAATATTGCCTTGCTTCTACAAGGGAGCATCAGCAATTGGCAAAAATCGTTTCCAACATTGTTGAAATATGTACAGAATACAAATAACATGAATATATTTTTAGGTCATAATACTGAACTTTTAGAAAATCTAACGGAATTCAAAGAAATGTGTAAACCAGTTTCGGTAGTGAATGAACCTATTAAGTATACACATGATTTTACAAAGTATCCTTGTGAGAGAAAAGACGTAAATTTACACCTTATGATTACCCGCTTTATCAATCGGCAGAGAGTTTTTCAAGATTTTAAACAATATGCCGAGAAGAATAATAAACAGTATGATTTTGTAGTCAGTTGTTTTGTAAACGTCGAATTTAGCGATTTCATACGATTTGACTGTTTGCCTGAAGAGGAGGCTGTCTACATTCCTAGAGGAGATGATTGGGGCGGATTAAATTACCGGTTGGCATATGGAAAGCCGACCGCTATGGCAAAGTATATGAATCTATATACAAATTTAATCCCATTGTTACAAAACGGATGTATACCGCACCCAGAAACACTGATGAAACAGTACGCGGAAGATATTTCTCTAAATGTTGTACGAAGTGACGCATTGTATAAGTTTATTTAGCTATCTATCGCCGCAAATTCGTGTTCATATATAAAAAATCCATCGCTGTATGTTTCAAAAGGCAATGTCATAGACCGTTTTTGTAAGTGTACATATGCTACCTCTCTAACAAAGCCATCATCGTATGTAATTAATACTTTTTGTTTATTTGAATCAAAGAACCCGTGATGTATATTTTTGTGAGGATACACAACATCAAAAAAATTTTTTGAACATGATGCATGATTTTGTCTTAAGATATGATAATAACGCGGAGGAACAATATCACATAAATGGTCGTTAATGTAAAACATTTTATACTTATTTTGTGCTAAAAACGCTTTTAATGTTTCACGACAGGCGATTTCGTCTATACCAAAAGGTTTTGAGTTATCTATACATAGTTCAAAATAGTTTGGAATATCTTTAAAATAATATTTCATAGAATCGACGTTTTTATATGCTACAAAATGACCCTCTCTCCATCCGCCTAAAATGTGATAGTTTTCCTCAAATTTAATAAAATTCGATAGTTTTCCGTAAATTATATCACAGTCGCCAAAACCGACATAATCTTCATTTGTTATTTTGTATTGTTCAATGAAATCGTGAAATACAACTGGAAAAGCAACTTTAAAATCCACAAATTTGTAATTACAATTGACTAAAAGTGTTGGGTCAGATGTTTTCCCGAAGACATTGAAAAGCATTTGAGATAGTCTCCGCTGCACATCGGCTTTTGTCAAAGGAATAATAATAGCATTCTCGGGTACACTATACGGCGTCATGTCTATATCCGTAATAAAAAACACAGTTAATATGTCTTGATTCATTTTTAAAGAATCAAGATAGAGTTGAAAGTAGTTTGGAAACTTGCCGTAATAAGGAATAAAAAGATAAATCCTAGGCGGCGGCATATTCTTAATTATTATAGTTTAAATGAAATATCTCTAGATACCGCATCTGTCCTTTTGAAAAATACATTCATTTATTAGAATGTCCCAAAATACGGACACATCGGTGGCGGCATAAACAAATAAACCGACCAACCATTAGAAATGTCGGTTGATGACGTTATTCACGTATTCAAGGAATACATAAATAAGAAAGATACAGAGGGATTTACATCCTATTTGTCAGAAATCCAGGATGAGTATGATGGTATTTGGGACTATATTTTTAAGAAGGTGTATATTCACGCTTGCCTGAAGAAGAACCAACCGATTGTTGATATTCTGTTAAAACAGTATGAAGAGTTATCAGAGATTGAGCGAATCGCTATACGGCAAGTATTTCCGTATGGGCGGTATTTGCTAGCAAAGTAAAGTTAAGCGATTCGCATAATGGTGATAATTATTGAAGGAATATCAGGAATAGTGGGTGTTCCTCCCCCTCTTGTTACGTCAAGAATTCGTGCAGTACCGGCACCAGTGCCAACCATATAAAATTGTAGTGTATCATTCGCATTGAATGAAAGAAAATATTCAACAGTTAAACAGGATTCTACTCCAACACTTAGCCTTATTCTTGTATTACTATTAGGAACAGAAGTTCCGTTCACAACAGGAAAAATATCTAGAGCGGCAGCGGCTCCGGTTGTATCACACTGGGCTGAAAATAACACTTTGTACACTCCTGTTATGGGTATAACGATTTCACTATTTGGATATGTTCCACCACTTGTGTTAATTGAACCAATCGTTCGTTCCGAGTATGTTATAGCAACAGGATTTACTGTTGTAGCACTTTGAGATGTACTGCTTAAAAAAGAACCATACAGTGGTGCTACACCGGGTCCAGCGGGTCCTGCTGGACCGGTTGTTGTACAAGCGGAGCCAACTAACGCTAAACATTTGCGATATTCAGTAGTATTATAAGAAGCGCTCATCCCTATTTATGGTATATTATATTTATAACCGCACCATTACCGCAACTATTCTATATTACTTCTTGTTAGAAAGTCAGGGTTCCGGTCGTAAAATAAGAGTGTAGTGTAGGATGGAGAATAATAATATTTTAAAAACGGAAAGGAAAATAATAAAACGTTTGCCAAATCCTAATAAATATCCGACAAAGAATCGAGAAAGACATACTAGGAAACTTGGCAGATACATAGCAAATTACGCATTATCAGAGAACGCAAACATTAAGAATAGGGTTACACGATTTAATGTGCTTCGACGACAGATAGCAAATTTACCACCGTATGAGACTACAGAAAATGCGGGCACTTTGAATGAAGGGGTAGAAGAAGCACTTGCGGGACTTCGATTATCGGAAGCGCCTGTAATCCCGTCTACAGCGAATAATTTTGAAGCACGATTGGCGGCAATGTCCAGTATGTCAGCACCGGCAGAGCTACCCACACCTGTAGAGGCAGAGGTAACCGCACCCTTAGAGGCTCCTACACCTTTAGAGCCGCCTGTAGAGGCAGAAGCACCCCTATCAGTAGATTGCGCTGAATTATTTGATCCTTGTACACGTGAGCCTATTGAAAATGGCGATATTAATATATTGGATAAACGTGTAAGAGAGATTAAAAAATTAAGATCAAAAGAATTACACGATGCAACAGCGTTTCCTGCTCTGCCATCACGATGGGATTTATTATTATTTATAATGAATCGCACAGAAAAACCAGACGAAGGTTTACTACAGTATAATATTAACGGACAATTATATGAGGCATATTGGGATATTGTATTTTCTCTAGGTCTTGCCGACGATTTTCCTATAACAAAAGAGTTTTATATGTTTAATGGAAAAATAGAAACATTAGTAAATATTGATAGTTTTACTAGTTCTCCGTATAATCCATATACATATTTGTCATCAAAAAATATTAATGAGGGAAGCAAAAGTGGTGCTTCTGATGTTACATTTGTGTATAAGAAGAATAAGCACGGATTGAGTGTTGATCCGTGCTCATCGGACCCATCAATAATTGTTAGAGACAATTGTTCTAGAGATACAGCATCTTCAACGACATCTACAGATGAAAAACCATTATTTTATTTCTGTTCAAGTAAGTATTTTAAGAGAGATGAAACAAAGGGGGTTGATAAGTTCGATATACAAAATATTTATACAGCGGCTAAGAATCTACAGCAGGATTATGATAGAAAGATTGTTCTCCTTGTAAGAGATAGAGGTGCAGTAGAGGAAAAACTAAGAAAGGCTATGCGTAAATATATATCAGAGGAGGCAAGTTATGTATTTGGTATGACTGATTTATTCGCGCATTTAACAGTCTTATATGACCGTGTACGCACAGCACATAAGTCAGCAGAGCCGATAACAAGTGACGAACTAAAATACATACTTAAGATTGAATCGCCACCGAAACCTATTTTGAAATTACGTCTTCATCAGTATATAGCAACATATAAAATATGCGATGCTATTCAACAGTTCAAAATAACAGGCGGTAATAATAAGTTTTTAGTAGGCATTGTGCCACGCGGAGGTAAGACATTCATAGCAGGAGGTATTATAGATAAGTTGAATCCTCGGCGAGTTGTTGTGTTGTTGGGCGCAAAATCAGAGACACTATCGCAGTTCAAGAAGGATTTATTCGAGGAGTTTCAGAACTTCCAAGACTATGAATGTGTAGATGTTGTGAACTCTACAAATGTACCGATAGATCCGGCAAAGAAATATATATTTGTTATGAGTGTTGAATTGTATAAACAACCTGAAAGTGCACGTCTTCTACTTCAAGAATTAAAGGGTGGTGCTCTTCGTGCGGATTTATTTATATGTGATGAAGCACATTTGAAACAAACAACAGCAAGGGCGGTAAGAGCACAGGACCAAGGTACAGTAAGAGCAGTTGTTCCACAGGAAGAAGAAGAAGTAGATGCTACCGATCAACAAGAAAAAGATGGATTGAAAGAATTAGATAACCAGATAGAACGAGATGTGCCCGTTGTATACATGACTGGAACTTATATCAAGCCTCTAACTGCCTTCAAGATACCAGATAATAATGTTGTTATTTGGGATTATCAGGATATTCAGCAGGCAAAGGAATTATCTACGAATGAAGAGTATTTCAGAGAGAATTTTGGAGAATTGTACAATAGAGCATTACAGACGTGTACATCATATGGACAAACATATGAAACTATTGAGGGGCAATATAGAAAATTTCCAGAACTCTATTTATTAACAACACAGTTTACTCCTGATGCGAAAGAGGCATTTTTAAAACAAAGTACTGGCGGTGCCCCAACATTATCACATTTGTTTGAAGTCAGGCGGGACTTTGATCCTCAGATAACGGCTCCTGAATTATGGTATACTGGATTTAGTAATCCCAAAGGCATTTTGCGTCTATTAAATTATTTAGCACCTCCATCACAGCAAATCAATGCTGTGGGTGAGGAAGCCATTGAACCTATATCAAGTGTATTGAAGTCTATTGATATTATAGCACAACGTATCGGTGATAGATTAGGTTTTTTTACAAGCGAGTTTGTAACCCATTCACAATTATGGTTTTTGCCGCATATGATGGGACATCCACTCTATAAACGCATGTGCGCATTGGCGGGTGCTATTTTCCAGTCAAAGTGGTTTCGTAAGTATTTTCATGTAATTGCTGTATCATCTAGCGTAAAATGGGCAATACCAGGAGCCGAGCGTAATAGTATTCTTATACGAGCAACCGATGGCACAGATTCGTGTGGACTATTTTCTTGGGGTTGCCCTACAGGGGATAAATCATTGAAGCAGTGCCTGATTGACGAGGAGGCTTATGCCAGAAGCAAAGGAAAGGGATTGATCATTTTAGCACAAAACATGTTACATCTTGGTATTTCATTGCCATGTGTCGATATTGTTGTGCTATTGGATATTGGTGAAAAGGTTGATGAGCGTATTCAAAAGATGTATAGAGCCTTGACCGAATCTACAAACAAAAAGGGTGGATATATTATTGATATGAATTATTTCCGAACAGTAACAGCGATTATGAACTATCAGATAACAGCTGAAAAGTCACGCAAGGGTAAGAGAGAAATATATACATCAGATGTTGCTAATATATTCAATAAGGTATTAGATATTTTCTCAATCGATATTGATAAACCTATATATGGTACACATGAGGAACGTATGTCTAATAATTCGGATATACAGAAAACCACTATACCAGAACTAGAAAAGATGTTTGCTGGTAGTCGGTCAAGTGGTAATAGTTTAGTTTTACAAGATGCCGCATTTGCGTTAAATGAAAATGTCAAGGGAATATTTGAACAAGAGTACAAACAATCTTACAATGAGTTTTTACGTTCACTCAAAGAAGAGAAAAAACAACAACGCATACTACGAGAAGAAGGAACCAATGTTATAAGTGCGGAACACGTTACAGAAAATGCCGATGAAGATAATTCCGAACCAGAACACGTGCCTATAATATTTAAAAAAGAAGATGTAACTGAACAACAAAAGAAAAATGCTTATATTGAAATTTTCAAAACAACACTGAAACTTGCCGCGTTTGGAACAAATTCTGGTGATATAGATACGTTAAAACTTAGATTAACATCCGATAACGATCTGCGAGAGACCTTATACGATACTTTGATAAAACGTGGTGCTATAAGTAATGAGTCTGATAAGGATTATATTATTGATAATATTGTCATACCAGGATTAAATAAAATGATAACAGATAATAAGGGAGCGTCTTATCACGCCATGAAAGAATCTATTAATGACGAAGGTAAGTATCCGGCACAAATTCAATTGGTACTAGATTATATTAATAAACATCTAGCACCCAAAGATGCTGAGCGTCATAAATACGGAGAGGTATTTACACCATTAACACTTGTGGATGAAATGTTAAGCACATTACCTGAAGATATTTGGACAAATCCTGATTTGAAATGGCTGGATCCAGCAAATGGAATTGGTAATTTTCCAATTAAAGCGTTTGTTGGTCAGTCTTCAGGACTTCATACATATCCTGGTCTCATGAAAGGTTTAGAAAAGGCAATACCAAATGAATCCAAGCGTTGTAAACATATTGTTGAGAATATGCTCTACATGGTTGATATTAACGGAAAGAATAATACAATCGCACGGCGTTTATTTGAAAAACTATGCCCAGATGCTACAGCGAATATTGAGAAGATTGATGCAAAACAAGGATTTTTAACAAGCAAGTCTTTAATATTTAATGGTAAGACTATAAATAATTTTGATATTATTATGGGCAATCCGCCTTATAATCGCGGTGCTGTACGTGTAGCGATGGTTACAAATAAAACTAGAAATGAGCGTACATTATTGGGTATAGAAGATACGGATGCTGAGTCTGGATTTTGGTTTAAATTTGTTGAAAAAGCGTTAGCGAAAGGATTATTGAATCCAAATGGATATTTGTTGTTTATTCATCCAATTACATGGTTCAAACCTGACAATGCTGGAGCACATGATATGATATTATCAAAACAGATGTTGAATGTAAGAATTTTTACAGATGCTACAAGTAAAAAATTATTTGGCGGTAAAGGTGAAATAACAGTTGCTTATTACTTATTACAAAATAAACTACCAACTGTTAAAACTAAAATAATAAATATGAGTGATGGTAAGGAAGAAGTTAATTTGAATAAAACGTCAATAATAATAAAACAAGGTAATACAATATTTCAAAAAATACAAGAAAAATCTAGATTATTTGGGAATGGTAATGGATTACAACATAAAACTATAAAGGAATGTAATGATTTAGGGCAATATAAATTAATTACAATACTTGAAGATTCAGGAGAAATTAAGTATGTAAAATCATCAGTTCCGCATCCAGATCAAAAGGTGCCTAAAGTTATTGTGGGTGGGGTTCCTAAACCTATTGTATTATTTGATAGAGATGGAGAATATGGTCTATATAAAAAAGGGCAACGACACTATTTTACAGGTTACAATTTAGAAAAAATTAATGATTATTTTAAAACAAAATTATCAACATATATTTTAAAATTTGTTAAATTTGAACAAAAGTTTATTAAACCATCTTACTTTCCAGATGTGAGAACAACGCCGTTGGATAAAATAAATGATGAAACTCTTGCAGATTATTTTGGTTTTACAGAAGAAGAACGCAGAGAGATATCTAAAATGCCAGATCCAATACATCCGAAAGAAGATAAAATAATTAAACTTACATGTAAACAATTAAGCGGTATCAAAGAAGAACCAATAGAAGGTGGCTCTCGTTACACCCACAAGACGCGCAAACTCCGCCGTCACTAAACTCCCCCAACCTATTTACCTCTTGTTAGAAAACCATAGGACCCCTAACAAGAGGCATTAAAGGACAGCATCTAAACCCTCGCACGCATAGGAGAAACCAAGCCAAATGTCCGACAAGTCAGACAAGCCCAAGGTTGTTAAGGAGAAGAAGCCTCGTGCGTCTAAAAAGACCCCGCCGGTGGTCGCCATCGTCAGCCCTCAAGGTGTGATGGGGTCCTTTCTGCCTGAGCAGCGTCCTCTCATTGCGCATCTACCTGTGAGCACCGCGTCACTCAACTTTGATGCTACGAACGAACTCAAGTACGATCCGGTTGTACCGGATGTACCGCTGCCGTACGAGCACGGCACAAATGAGATGAGTTTTCTGGAGGGTATGGAGGGCGCTGGTGTAACAAGCGACCGTAATCAGCCGAAGCAGGAAAACAAACCCGCAACGACTATTACCGTGCCAGGCGAAACCAAGTGTAAGCTACCGAGCAATTACGCCGAGAAGCTGATGGTGCTATTCCAGGACTCCAACCGTTATCAGAAACTTCCTGATAAGACGGATATCAGTTGCTTTTGGTGCTGCCACTACTTCCATACACCGCCCTTTGCCATCCCCAGCCATATCCTAGACGAGATTTGGTATATGTATGGCAACTTCTGCTCGGCAGAGTGCGCAACATCGTACCTGTTCAAGGAGCGTATTGATAGCCACGTACAGTGGGAGCGCTACGCCCTGCTCAACAGCCTGTATGCAGATGATGCCGAGTTGCCGCCTGGGTCGCCGAGCGGTATTAGACCGGCACCCCCACGTGAGGTGCTGCGTATGTTCGGCGGATCTATGGATATTTCGGAGTATCGTGCCATCCTACACGAGAAGAAGCTGCGCGTAGATGTTTTGACTCCGCCAATGGTTTCCATTATCCAGACGATGGATACCAAGCCGGTTGATTTCTACGACCAGAACCTGAAGAATGTCTTTATCCGCAATGATATTCAGCATAAGTACAATGCTCCTGGCGCGCAAGGTCTCAGACTGCGCCGCTCTAAGCCGGTGAAGTCCAAGGAGGCGACGGTAGAGTGGGCGATGCAGATTCAGCAGGTGGGTGCGTCCAGTTAACTAAAAAGAAAATTGAGGGGGCTTAGAGCCTAAACACAATCATTAAACAACACGATGTCCCTCCTAGAAGCGTATAAGGGAATTGTAAGCCAGGTATATAAGTTGACTCAACTGTCATACCAGCACCACAATACCGTCAATGAATTTGATTCGTTTCTAGATCATCTTCAGGATGTTCTAGAACATAAGCAAGAGCAGACGATTCATATTCCTCCGCACGTAGAAATTATTAATGAGCCGGTTGTTGTTGTTAAGGACGATACGGTGAAGAATATTACGCTCAGGCATATTCCACCGTCAACGGAGATTCAGGCGGACGAGCATATAGAGCCAGATGAGGAGAATGAACTGATTCCTGAGTCAACCATTACATCGGTTGATGATAAGGATGATGCACTTATTGCAAAGGATGCGATTGAAACGACTCTAGATGAGGAAACGACAGATATTGCGCAGGAGATTGCGGATGCGGAGGCGGAGGGGATAGAGGCGATTGCTCAGGAGATTGCGGATGAGGAGGAGGACGATGATGACGAAGATAAGGATCTTTATATTAAAAAGTATAAGAATAAGAAATATTTCGTATCTGCGGAGTCCAAGCGGGTATATCAGTATGTTGATGACACGCATCACGGACCACAGGTTGGAAAACTGGAAAACGGAAAAATAGTACTTATGTAGGATGAACGTCAACATTAAGAATGTATGGGCGGGAACTTGTCTTCCGGCAAAAGTCTTTCCTGTTGTGATGGCGGGTGTAGTACTTTTTAATTTATGGCGCGGTGTATTTACCGAGGCTGTGAAGAATGTAATCGTTGCGGTCATTGGAACAAGTGCGTTGTGGTTTCTTTGTTCGTCCGGCATGGAACTCCTAGCCTACATGGTCCTCGCCGTTCCGGTTATTTTCATCATTTTCTTAGTAGCGCTCATTGTATTTGATAAGACTCTATTGGAGGTCACTCATCGGTATAATGGAGGCGGAGGCGGAGGCGGAGGCGGAGGACGAGGAGGATGGGGACAGCAGGAATGTGATGAATGTGGAAACGAATGTGAATCCGGCTGTTAGAAAATCTACGTATAAAATAGAAATGGGAGCAACAACATCAAAGACGCCGAACGCGCCGGCAACATTTGGAGTGAACCTACAGAATCTAACCCGTAGTATGAATGTGCCGAAGCCGAACTCGGTCAATGTGCCGAAGACGAACTCGGTCAATGCGCCGAAGACGAACTCGGTCAATGCGCCGAAGTCAAACAATAGCGTAAATGCGCCGAAGAACAGCACAAACGCCAATGCGTCATCTAATAACCTAAAGGTCGGCGGCAAGCGTCGTAAGACCCGTCGCAACAGCCGCCGGTAAACCAGCGGTAAGGACCGCCGGTAAGGACCGCCGGTAAGGACCGCCGGTAATCTAAACACCGCCCACTAAATTTATGTAAACCCCGATGGAGTACGCCAAATATGCGAATATGGCGTACGACTACGTACAACAACAAGTACAAAATGCGGTATCAGCACTTCGTACTTGGCTAGGACCCGAGCCCCAGAATTACTATCTACTCGCCGACGGACGTATTATGCCGGCGACTGTTACGCTCCCCCGTGATGTTGCACAGGAGGCGTTCTTATTTAATTACAAGAAGAACCATATTACGGCTGCGTTAGAGCCGCTAACGACGGGTCGCTTCAAGCGCGCGGTCCCCTATCTGTCCATTGTTATCAAACAGCCAATCACAGGTGATATTGATCTATCGGAGTGGGTGAGCGAGCTACGGGCAAATCCGGTTCCCGAAACCCTTCCACTCAAGCAATTGGTCACCCTGTGGTCTCTGACCACCAGCCGCTATGTACCACTTTCTTATACACTAGAAACGATTAATTCTGATGGCGAGTACGAGATGGTGACGGTTGAATAATTTCTTAGTCCAAACAAGAATGGGAGCAAGTCAGTCGGCAAATAAGACAAACGCGCCGAAATCATCTAATGCGTCGTCTGCGAACAAGAGAAACAATACCAATAAGAACAATAAGGCACCCGTTGTATGGAATGGAAAGGTACTCCCCCCAGCCACTCCGGCAGGTCAGAAGAGCAATATTAATTCCAACTGGAAGCCGGCGGCAAACAAAAAGAGCCGCCGCAAGACCCGCCGCAACCGTAAGTAAATAAGCACATCACATTATCTAAAAAATTTAGGTTTTGTGATTTTTGAACTATTTGTACCATTTTGTTAGAAGTCCCAGGTTACATCTTCTGGTCCACATGCGGACGATAGAGGATATCGGCGCCCTTCATTCCCTCACCGTAGCATTGGACTTCGGTAGGCTTGTTGTAAATCTTAGAGCTAAGATTCCACAGCTTAAGAATATGAAAACCTTTCTTGGGGCTGATGGTGACACCGATGATAGTGTTCTTGGTATCGGTGGACACTACCTCTAGAATGGCGGCAGCCGCGTACCGTTGGAAGGTCTCAATAGCGTTTGCCTCGGGAACCTTGATACAGTATGAACCGCCGTGAATGTTGGTGCGATGCTCCCATAGCGGTAGGTAGGGGTCCTTCATAAGGAAGAACATACCGGATAGGAAGCGGTCGTCGCCAATCTGTTTAAGGGTACCCCACATCTCGGAGTAGTTGGAGAAGGTACCGATCTTCTTGTAAGACTCGGGGCTCCAGGTAGTATCTTCTGGATCGTGGAAATGGAGTGTCCACGATCCAGAAGGAAAGGAAAGCGTATCAGCTGAGGCAGACATCGCCTTTATAAGGAAGTAGGAGGTATTAAGCGTAGGATTTGGACGAAGGGGGGGCAACAATCACAATCGTGACGATAGACCCCTCAATTTTTTCAAGCACGGTTACGGCGACGGGTCTCCCGTTTTCTAGGTCTGGGCGCTAACGACGTTCCTAGATTTTGTTGTAGTTTGTTCTTCTGTGAACCTATAGACCCCTTTTCACCGGTTAGAAAACTAGAGATCACCCCTTTGGCATTATACGGTATGTTACGGCGTAAAGTCCGCGATTTGTTATTTCCAGGCGCACGGTTCAACACGTTAGGCATCTCTAGGCGATTCACCATAAGTACCTCTTTTCTAGTCTGTTGCTTAACAACTAAATTATCTAAAAAGTGGCGCAATTCATCAAGTTTCGCATCGGACTCGTCTTCTCCGCCATCATCTCCTAGAACCGCCTGAGTTATACTCACTCCTGATACCGTTATTTTGACACTTTGAAATTCAATCCGTATTTCTATGTTTGACGGTTGTAGTAACCATCCATCCTCATCAAGTTGCTTGACAAACTGATCGGTTAAATCTACAGTAATTCCATCATCAGAGTCTTCACCGTGTCCCGTCCAAAAAAACAGTACATTGGGTGGTAGAATAGCGCCAAAATTCCGCCCACCCCGCCACTCCAATTCTTTTGTTAGATTATCAGGGGTCACAATATCATATACACCCATTCTATTAGTGTGTATGATATTAATTGTAAGTCGCCGTTTAGTGTTTTCGGGTACGGCGAGTTTTGTTGTTGGGACGCGGTCTCTTACTGCTTGGTCCTGAATTGTTGTTATTTTGGCGATTACGTTTCGTTACATTTGTATAGGCGGGGATATTAGGCACTGAGCGTGCTAGTGCGTTTTCTTTTAGTTGTCCTTCAATTAAACGTCCAAGTGGGGGGTTCGGTTTGCTTACATTCATTCTAAGATATTTATTCATTTCACGACGTGTCTTTAATTTTTTACGTAATGATAAATTATTTATATTTCTTTTAAAATTATCATTTACTTCTTCTTTTGTCATATTCTTGGTTCTGATTTTATGAGTTGATTTTGAAGTTGCTGGATTCAAATTAGGATTACTTGTATTACGCAGCAATTCATTGATAGTCATAGCAGTGTTTTGTGGATATACATTTAATGCATTTGCTTTAATTTGTAAATTAGGTAGATTAGCCTGATATTTTTTGTTTATAGCATCTTCTTCATTAAATGGCACTTTACCATAAATATATGGTAGTCTAGAATATAGTGAATCTTCGTTTTTGACTTTGCGTTTACGTGTAGGCTCAGGTAGTAAATTTAAAGTATTTGTAGACGTTTTTAAAGATGTGCGTGTTTGTCTACCTTCTTTTATAATAGGTAGAGATGATGCCGAAGACGGGCGCGGGCGCTTACGTGTAGATATTGAAGTAGAAGACATTGGTGGCAATGATGATGGTGAAGAGGGTCTCTGTTTATTGTTAGATGGCAGAACAGGAGAAGGATCTGGCATAGGAGCAGGTGCCGGTGCCGGTGCCGGTGCCGGTGCTGGAGCCGGTGCTGGAGCCGGTGCTGGAGCCGGTGCTGGAGCCGGTGCTGGAGCAGGTGCTGATGCCGGCGATGGCGCTGGTGCTGGTGCTGGTGCTGGTGCTGGTGATGGTGCCGGTGCTGGCGCTGATGCTGATGCCGCTGCTGATGCCGCTGCTGATGCCGCTGCTGCTGTTGCTGATGCTGATGCTGATGCACTATTTACGGCTTTTTGTAAAAGATCGCGTATTTCATCTGTAGCAGCAACATCAAGAGCAGTTTTACCTTTTTTATTTCTTATATTTGTATTAGCACGAAAACGCAAAAGGGTTTTTACAGAGCTTGGACGACCAGATTTAGCAGCCACTATAAGTAAGGTATCGCCATTTTCATCTGGTGTATTTATATCAATATTTGTCCATTGTTTATTATAGTTAATAGTGTTTAAGAAATTTTCAAATTGTCTATATCCAAAATTATACTTTCTTGTTTCTTTAGGTTTTATTCTAGCCAACCGAAATAAATCATTTAATATTTTACGCGATCGATATGTATAACTTTCTTTTAATTTATCATCTAATAATTGTTTGATAATAGGATTTTTTACTGTACTAGGGTGCACAGATTGTATGAGGGGTATAAAATCATCATAGTTTAAATTCATATCTAAAATATATTGGATTATATCTAATTGTTCTAATTTTACCGCATAAGAAAGAACTGTGTCATTACTAGGTTTTTTTCTTAAATGAATTATAGACATATTATGCTGTTTATACCAATCAACTAATAATTTAAAAATATTTATATTTTTAAGTTCTATAGCAATAAATATTACGGGTCCACCTCTATAGATTTCATTAATTATTACTAAATGTTGGTCTAATCTAATTTTAGGATCTGCTAAAAGCGCCTGAATAATAGGAAGATCTCTTTTTATTACAGCAACTATAAGTGCAGTAACCCCCTTAACATCAGAATAATTAACTGGTTGATTTATATCAATTCCTGGCGTTGCTAGAAGACGACGAACTTCATCCAAATTTCCATCTCTTGCAGCAATCATTAAGGGTGTAAAACCATCTGTAGATACAACCGTACCTGTAGCAGCCGCAGGTGCTGGAGCAGGTGTAGTCGCAACCGCAGGGACAGTCGCAACCGCAGGGACAGCCACAGCCGCAGGGACAGTCGCAACCGCAGGGACAGCCACAGTAGCAGGTGAAGGGGCAGCCGCAGCCGCAGCCGCAGCCGCAGCCGCAGCCGATACAACTACAGGCGCATCAAGAAGAGGATCTATAAAATGTCCTACAAGACTAACTCGATATAATGAGTATTGCGCACTCATTTTTAATCTGTCTTCAACTGATTTTAAATCAATAATATGTTTGAAATTTGGTTTCATTGAATCAATTAGTCTATATCCCTCAGGTGTATAACGAATAGAAACCCAATGTCCTCCTCCAAGATTAAATATGTATCCTACCATTCCTGGCGGCACATCTCGCGGAATATTTGTTGTGACTACTAATTCCACATTATATCCGAGAATATTCAAAGCGGCTTTTAACACTTCATCTTCGTAATTTTCGTCTTCAGGACAATAGACAATAGAACCATTGTTCTCTTCCATACCGTGACCCACGCGCCCCTTTGTTTGTAAATATCGGCATAATGGCATCAAAGGTATAGGACAATCTAACTTATCTATATTTTCATCGGTAATGACTAAATCACTATCTTTAATTGTAAATTGACCGGTTAATAAATTATTGATCGCATGGCGACCGCACCCCAAATTTTCCTGTTTTTCAAAATAATCTGGGTTAAATGTACATATTTGTTTGAATATTTGTTTAATGTGTGGACTTTTTGTTAACATAGCAGGAGTTTGCCCCATAGCATTCTTTATATTTCTATCAGCACCATGTGCTATAAGCAATTTAACAATTGTGTCATTTCCTATTCTTGCTGCAATCAATAAGGCTGTCTCTCCATTTTTATTTACTTGATTTAGCATAACACCGCCTTTTAAAAGTTCTTCAATTATATTAGATTTACCCTTATCAACTGCTATCATAAGTGCGGTCCATCCATCAGCGTTTGCTAAATTAATATTAATTTTTATATTGTTTTCTGTTGCAAATTCAATAAGTTTTTCAAGAATATCATCATTTTTATTATACATAGCAATTATAAGTGCTGTGTTTCCGTCACCATCTTGAGCGTTTATATCAGCGCCATTCTCTAAAAGTAATTCAACAATACGAGTATGTCCATTTTTTACAGAAACGCTAAGTGCCGTGTCGCCATTTTCATTTATACCGTTTAAATCAAAAGTACCAGCATCTTTATCTAGCATATCAATAACATAGCTCTTTTTACCTATTTCACAATACTGTATAAATTCATTTAATTTATCAGCCATTCCTACTTAACCCTTACATTTTCTAGGCACACCGTGTGAATCTAGAAAATAACAAAAGCACCAAAGTTTAATGTATCGTATTGGACTGTGGACGTATAATCTTAACTCGGGAGCGGTTAACGGCGACGAGTGTAAGCTCTATCATTATATTCTGCCATGAAATTGTTTAATGCTTTGTTAAAAACAGGTTTATTATTTTTTGGAACATTTTTCAATGTTTTATTTACTTTATTTACCTTATGTTTTTTAGGTTTTGGCTCAGGTTCAGGAAACAATGGTGATATGAATCTACTATGCCAATTAACATAGGCGTTATTGTTTTTCAAATTCTTAGGTATTTTAGGCATTATTGCTGGTTTAATCTCAGACATATTTACTGGTCCGCGTGGTTTAACTACATTTGAAATCCAATTCATATTTGATGTAAACTCTTTTGGACGGGTAAATCCCTGACTTCTCAAATACGTTGATATACCGGTAAGATTGGTACCATTAGACACATTTTGTTCAAGTAGTTTTCTTTTTGCACTACGAGTAATGCGATAACTCATCTAATCTACTATTACATAGGATAATTTTATCACCGAATTTAATGCGAAAGCGTGTTTGCCGACGCCGACGGATCCGACCGCGTGTATGGCGCGAGAGCCAGCTTAATCTCACCCAACCCAGCCACCGAATACTCAATAATAATCGGGTAGTTGTTCTTGAGGTAGATGATAATGTCGGTAGACATAGCGGTACACTTGGTGAAGAGTGCCAGCGGCTTGAGTAGGAAATAACCCTGAACAATATCCTTCTGTGCCTTCGGCATCAGGCAGATGGTTTCCTGGGAGCCAAACTCACCACCCTCCAGGCGGAACGAGAGCTCGTTCTCGGCAGACTTTACCTCAATCTTATCGCCAAGCTGAATGAAATCCTTGATGATGTTTTGGAAATCCAGGGACGGCATCGTAATGACGGAGGAGAACGGCACCGGCGGAATCTCAATGGGCTTGACGTCCAGCTCCATCAGATTGAGGTACTTTGTCGTCACCATCTGCTTCTCGCCGTTCATAATGCGAATGCCGAGACGGGAGCGGTTGGACTTCTCCATAAAAAGCAGCAGGGAGTCCTCATTCTTAATCTGCTTCACCATCTTGTTGAAGTTGACGAAGTCAATGCCTAGGATACACTTCTCGGAGCAGAAGAACTCATCAAAGCGGTCGGCGTAGAGGCGCATGTGGACGAGAATGGTGTGGGTGCCGTCCATCGCCATAATCTTGATGCCGGCGGCATCCACCTCCAGATTCACCTCCGTGAGGATATCCTTGACGGCATCAACGAGCGTACGGACAGGAGAGGCTTTGACAGTTCGGCAAAGAAAGACATAATCATTCTTTGATTCGGCGTCCATCGTATGAATAAAACTCATGTGTCTGCGTTTAGATGGGAAGTCACCCATCTGAACGCACATCTGCGGTCGTTTATTTACGACCGTCGTTTATCCCGGTCTCCTTACCGGCGAGAGTGACGACGAGTCTTGCGTCCACCTCGGAACGCCTTCTTGAGGGTTGTTGCTACGCTATTTGAGCCTGGCTTTGCGACTTGGTTGTAGACAAAGTACAGCGCAGCGGGAACGATCGCCGCCTGCGCATTGGCGATGAACGAGCCCATGACGCTGGGGGCGAATCCTCCGCGCGAGCGACGAGTCCGGCGCCGGGCTCCTCCAGCCATTAACTCAGACGACGGAGCCGTGGAAATCATAATAGGGCGGATATCGTCGCCACGGGGCGCTGAGGAGAGCGGGGGCATGAGGGACGACGGGGGGAGCACATCTGGGTCAAAATACTGCTGGTCCGTGAGGTAGCCACCTCCGCGACGGGACTTATTCTTACGCGAGCGGCTACGATTATTGCGACGGGTCTTTGCCATCCTTCTACCATGTAGTCCGGCAAAATGTTCTGCTGCTGCATGATAATTGGATCCTCCTGGATAAACACCTTGCGGAGGTATAATTTTTAATTCATTTAATACAGTTTTCTTACGATTTCTAGTTTGCTGTTTTGCAGTAGCATTTGCATTTAATTGTTTAATTGCCGCATTTTTATGTTTTTTAGCACGCCACATTTTAGCAATATTTTCTTTAGAAATACGATTAGTAGGATTTTCGGAACGGACTTTATGCGCAAAAGCGAAGAAAGGGGGTAAAGGTCTGTCTGCCATCCTTCTAATCTAGATCAGGCAAAAAATGACGGCACCTAAAGTCTTTAGACCCATAAGTATCTAAAGAGAAATGGCGGCTATGAATACTCTGGATTTTATCGCACCGACGCTGACGTTCTCGCCACTGCGAATTAGTACAATCACGACAACGGCGCAGCTGGGCACGATTATTCACCTAGACGCCCTTTTCAACCAAATCAAGATTATTCCTTATTGGGATCTTACGGATGGCATTCTTAAGATGGAATTCAAGGGTACGACGAAGGGCACAAGTTTCAAGGATATTATGCTGAAGCAAAAGGAGACGAAGAAGTCATTCTTCAATCAGGCGACTTTGGTGGTCCGCCGTGAGATTTCACCATTCAATTGGAAGGAAATCAACGTGAAACTGTTTCGTAACGGTGGTGTACAGATGACGGGTGTACGTAGTATTGATATGAGCGGTGATACTCTCCGTTGGCTTATTACTCATATTACAAGCAACTATACGGAGAGCCCCGTATTCGCCTCAGCACCCGTCATTACAAAGGAGGAGATTCAACTCATTAATACGGATTTCAGCATTGGCGCGAAGGTACGTCGTGATGTTCTTCATCGTATCTTGTCGGAAACGTACAATCTCAATTCTAGTTACGAATCGGCGATTTATCAGGGTGTGAAGACGAAGTTCTTCTATAACGCGCAACGTCCGGCAGGTACCTCTCCTGGAGTTTGTGGTTGTCCGACTCTATGTAAGGGTACGGGCGACGGATCCAAACTCGGTGAATGTAAGAAGATTACAATTAGTCCGTTTCAGACGGGTCAAGTGATTATTACGGGTGCACGGGCGATGGAACAAATCAATGAAGCGTATGAGTTTATCAAGAATGTATTTACGGATAACGCAGACGAGATTCTACGAAAGGTCTATGTTCTACCTCCGGATACGACAGCACCTGCACCAAAGGGAACCCAAAAGCCAGCAAAGGCGCAAGCTGGATGGATTCAGCATCCGTGCCCTCGTAATATTGTGCGTAAAACTGCAAAATAAAGGTTCATGGTCCCGAACAGAAACCTATGTCCACGCCCGGCTCTCAGCAGCCCGTTCAGTCACAGCCCGTAGAGACCCCGCTGCCGAGCGAGAAGACGCTCAAGCACGCAGCCCGGCTCGCTGTAGAGCAGGACAAGCCGATTATGCTTGATTATTACAATGATACTCACGAGGGCAAGGCGTTCCTAGGTGAGGATGGTACTACGAAGGAGAAGATGCTGGTGCGCTCGGAGGAGGAGTACACGTCGGTCATCCAGAAGATCTTCAAGGTGAATGAGGATTTTATCGTGGTGACGGAGAACTCTATTTACCTCATTTCGGGCAAGACCGCGAAGCGGACTATTTCTGCGCCGACCTCCTAAACTTTTTCACGCGGTTAATTAGAATATGAGCGGCGCAAACTTTTATGCTCCCCAATACAACCCGAAGTCGTTGTACACGGATGGTTGCACGAGCGAAGCGTGTATGAATACACTGGAGGCGCCGAACTCTCTGATACAGGGTCAGGAGTTTGACCGTATTACGGCGCCCCTGCATGGCGGTCGCCGTAGCCGCCGTCAAGCGAAGCGGGGACGCCGCAGCTACCGGATGCGTGGCGGTGGTGGCGATATGGCGTCTTACCCGAGCCAGTTCAGTGAGATGCTACCGCAGGACATGCACTCTTCGGCGCGTATCGGTGCGTTGGATACCTCGTTTGCGGAGCTCCCGCAGTTTATCGGCAAGTATGGCAACCAGACGGGTGGTCGCCGTAGCCGTAAGCACCGTGGTGGCATGGCACCCCTCTCTATGCCAAGCATGCTTCTGACCGCTGCGGAGGAGCCGGCGGCGATGCTCAACCCCCAGTGGTACACGGAGAACTTGGTGGTGCCGAGCTTCCAGGGACCGGTGAACTCATATGCGCAGCAGGCGTATGAGAACCAGATTGCGTACGAGAATCACAACCCCGGTGCGATGCCGGTACCGCCGACGCCCCCGCCGGCGACGGGTGGCGGTTATTACCGCAAACGCCGCAACAATAAGAACAGCAAGAAGAGCCGTAAGAACAACAAGAAGAACCGTAAGAGCCGCCGCCGCGCCCGCCGTACGCTCAGCAAGTTCTAAACACCTATTCAAATCTATATATGATTCTTCAACCTTTGAAGTATCATAAATATAATAAAAACCAATTAATTAAACACCGACTCAGCAGTACCTAGAGCCAGTTCTTTGACGCCCTCAGTCGCCATCGTGACCGACGGTGCCCCCAAAACCCCTGCAAGTTTCGCTGCATCCTCGGCGGACCACGCAACCGTAGGAGGAGGTCGTACACAAATTTGTAGATGGAGCACACCAAAGCCTCCGCCACGCTTTGGCATTCCGCCACCCGTCATCTTAAGAACCGAACCGTTAATGAGCGGTCCACCACGCCAAATGTACTTGGGCGATTCCCCAGACGGATGGTCAGCCAGCACACACTCAAATCCGAGAATAGACTCGGCAAATGAGATATAATGCTTATAGGTCAAATCTGATCCCTGCCATTCGTACTTTGGCGGACCATCCATCGCCAACTTTAGGTCCAGAATCACATCACCAGGTGTGTCGTGTTCAAGCATATCAGAGCATTCGCCTGCAAATGTCAACGTCTCGCCGATCACCATTCCTGGCAGAACTTTGATATCCAGAATCTTTTCCTTTTGGATGAACTTCTTACCCTGGCACCCCTTACACGCACGAATCACGCGCTTGCCGGATCCTGAGCAGGCGTCACATGGCACACGGGACTGGACCATCATACCAGGTCCGATTTGCTGATGGACCGTACGGAAACCGCTGCCGTTACAACCGGCGCCACAAGGCTCGGTTGTCTCAGCGCCCGTCGCATTACACATCCCGCAACGGCGCGCCTGGTTGAACTTGAGCTTGATATCGGTGCCCTTATAGAACTGCTCTAGCCGCAGACCGACATCTTGGCGCTTATCAGGACCCTTGCCGCCACGCTGCTGCGGGCGACGACCACCGCCCATACCACTCCCGCCAAACATACTACCAAACAGATCACCCATATCAAAGTTGACACCAGGCATACCAAACGGTCCCATTTGACTCATAAAGAAGGGAACGCCACCGGCAGCCATACCACTCATTCCACCGCCTCCGCCTCCGCCTTCATTAACTGACCCCGTCATATCGTACACCTGACGGCGTCGGTCGTCTGAGAGCACCTCGTGCGCCTCCTGAATAGCCTTGAACTGTTCAGGATCGCCGCCCTTGTCAGGATGGTGCTCGCGCGCCAACATACGGTACGCCTTCTTGATTTCATCAGCAGACGCACCGCGCGCCAAGCCAAGTCGCTGGTATAAATCACCTGACATAGTTATTGTATTGAAAACGCACTCATCGTTTTAGACCAAAGCGGCAACGGGGTCTAAAACTACCTCTAATAATAACAACCAACAGAGCCAAATGGATTCTATTATTTGTCAAGACCATATTGTAAATTTCTTGAAAAATCATATTGATAATCCACCGCACCTAATGTTTCTGGGACCACCAGGTTGCGGTAAGACGTCCATTGCGCGTGCGTTTATTCACTCTTATCTAACAAAGAACGCCGTACCAGAGGAGGAGCATAGAAATTACATTCTGCTTCTTAACTCGGTGGACGACCGTGGTATCGGTACCATTCGTGGACAACTGACAGAGTTTGTAAAGCGCACCCGCCGGTATCCGAAAGTGAAGGCGTGGGTATGGATGGACGACGCTGATTCGGTGCCGGTCGTCTCACAGCAAGCCCTCAGAAGAATCTTAGAGAACTACGAGCCGTACGCACGTTTTCTGTTTGTCGCCGCCGGTTGCGAGCCGTTTATTGAGCCCCTACAAAGCCGATGCGTTATGCTCCAATTTATGCCGGTCAATCTTATGATGAATAAACAATTCTTTCGTAGCCAGAGCAAGATTAAGGTGAGCGAGGAGGCGGAATCGTGGATGATCAGTATGGCACTAGGAAATGCGCGGCTCTACAAGCTCTTTAACCAAGTGTTAGAAAGTTCAGGCCTAACGCAGGTCACAGGGCAGGATGTACAGGCAATTGTCAATGCGCCACCGGTAGGACAACTTCAAAATCTAGGATACGCTGCCTTATCTGGAAATCGTAAAAATACCTTGAAGATTCTACTAAATCTATGGTCGGCGGGCTATTGTTTTGAAGATATTATTTATTTGATGGAGATTATTTGCCGCATTTATAACTTTTATACACCTGAAGATACGCAAAAGCTGTTTCTCAAGTGCGGTGAGGGGCACGTAGCGATGATTCTAAATAAAACCAGGCTCCTAGACGCCTTGGCAGTTTTTACGGCTCCGACTGTTTTAGGACCTTTTTAATCACACTCTATAGTAAGAGATGCCGAAGAACGCCGCGTACACCCCCGCGTTTGTTTTAGTCAAACTTTTGGATATTGGTCTAGTGACAATCTATTTCTTTGTGCTTGGATTGGCGGCAGCAAAAGGATTTGATGCAGTGATGGGCGAATTTAAGGAGGAAAAGTTTGACAAAGTTCCGTTATGGAGATTATTCTTAGAAATTATTACTCAATTATTTGCCTTAGGTATTATTGCATATGTTTTACGTAATGTTGTAAAACTTATTCCGTTCCCTTTGGACGGCGTTGCGGGTTTCCATCATAACCGTCTAAAGGAGTTGGATGGTGGCGAAGTGATGGCACTTGTTCTCATTTTATTCCAGCGTAACTTAATTGATAAGGTGATCTATTTCGTGAAGCGTGTGCTGTCAATAAATGTTCCAAGCAAGGTTGAAGTTTTACGCGGTGATTTTGCCAAATAAATAACATAAATCAAAACCGTTCAAAAATTGAAAACGCTCGCACCCCTAAGTTGCCAAACAACAATGGCATTCTTATCGGTGCCCTCCACACAAATTGCTCCAGCAGATTATCCTCCCCAAAATCCGGCTATTAACTATACCTTCCCTTTGGATTTATGGCAGCAGCAGGCAGTCCTAGCCATTCACCGTGGTGATAACGTCTTAGTGACGGCAAAGACCGGCAGCGGTAAGACCCTAGTAGGCGAGTACCAGATTGCATATTCTCTAAAACACCAAAAGCGGATCTTCTATACAACACCGATTAAGTCGTTGAGCAATCAGAAGTTCCACGATCTTAAGAAACTATTCCCAGACAAAAGCGTGGGAATTCTAACGGGTGATATCAAGTTCAATCCTGAAGCTGATATCATTGTGATGACAACCGAAATTCTGCGTAATCTGCTATTTAAGGCACATACGGCGACGGCAAAGTTGGGCACCGCAGGCGTTATCTCCTTGGACAACCTAGGCGCCGTTATCTTTGACGAAGTTCATTATATTAACGATCCTGAGCGTGGTCACGTGTGGGAGGAGACACTCATCCTTCTACCACCCCAGGTTCGTCTCATTCTCTTGTCGGCAACCATTGACAGTCCTGAAATCTTTGCGACTTGGCTAGGAAATGCGAAGCAGCATCCGATTGTCCTCTTGAAAACGACCCATCGTATTGTCCCGCTCATCCATGGAGTCTATGATAATACCACACCCCTTGCCCAACTGCCACTTCAGCCGTTGAAGACAGGTGATGAGGCGCTGTTTCAGCCGCAGGTATATAAGACGTGGCTCAAACAGCGTGAAGATAATCTTAAGGCGAAGGATAAGTGGGTAGAGCACGTCAAGGCGGCACATAAGATTGGTGAGTCTATTGCGGGTTCAGTAGATAAAATCAAGATTAAGTCATTTACGCATACGCTTAATGAGGCGCTAGAACAGCTACAAGTTCGTAACTTGCTACCGGCACTATTCTTCGTCTTTAGCCGTAAGGAAACGGAACGGTACGCCGACCAACTCAAGGATACCCTTTTGGATACAACGGAGCAGGCATCGGTCAAGCATATCATCAGTTTCCATCTACATCCTTACATGAAAACGCTTGAGCACCTGCCACAGTATCATCAACTCCTCCCGCTCCTCCAACGAGGAATTGCGTTTCATCATAGCGGTCTCCTGCCGCTCCTCAAGGAAATCGTAGAGATTCTCTTTGCGCGGGGCTTCATCAAAACATTATTCTGTACCGAGACGTTTGCGGTAGGTCTCAATATGCCGGCGCGTACCGTGGTCTTTCTAGACCTAAAAAAGCCAGGTAATACGGGACAGGGCTTTCGTCCCCTACGGTCCGATGAGTATATTCAGATGGCGGGACGAGCAGGTCGCCGAGGTAAGGATGCACAGGGAACTGTTATTTATCTACCCGCCCGTGACCCGATGCCGTTGGACGAACTCAGCGGTGTCTTCTCAGGACGTCTAGTCCCGCTAGAGAGCCGACTACAGTTTCATTATGACTTTCTGCTCAAGGCAATTCACGCCTCCCAAGCCGAAACACAAAACCAAACACAGCCAGTTTGGACGACCCTGATTGACCAGTCGTACTGGGCACAACAACAGCAGATGGCAAAGGAACAGATTCAGGAAGATATTCGCATTCTTCGCGAGAGGCAAAGTGAGCTTCTTCTAGCCCCTCAAGATATTACCGAGCTTAACCACTACCAAAGTCTAGAAACCACCGCCAAAACTGCTACAAATGCGGCGAAACGAAAGGCACAACAGGCGCTGGACCAATGGAAAGACCGGCATGTGGGACCAAAGTGGTCCTCCTCAATTAAACTCTACCTTATCTACCAAAAGCATCAGGTGAATATTGACCAGTTTAACGAAACTCTTCGCCGTCTTAACGTAAGTGTCCAAGAGACACGAATTGCCCCACTCCTCAAAGCCCTCCAAAACCACGGAGCCATTCACCCATTGTTAGAAACCCAGCCCCCCAAGTTGACCGAGTTTGGTACGGCGGCAACGGAGGTCAACGAGGCAAACCCAATCCTGATGGCAAAACTGTATCTAAGCGGAAAACTCAACGGCGCCACCCTTCAAGAGATTGTTGGAACATTAGGAGCGTTTATTATGGACCGAGAAGCGGAGGAGAAGACGGTTCATCCACGGTCCCTCCCTAATAATATTACCACCTTAGTGAAAGATACGCTGATGGCTATTGATGCTTGGGGTGTAGAGGGCACAGCGACGGATAAAAAGGCGGGCGTAGAGTCGCCTGATGGTTACTGGAGCCTGACGACGCTATGGGTCCAGATTGGCACGGAGTGGGTAGACGGCGTGGATGCGGCACACTTGTCCTCAAAGTATGAAATCTATGAGGGCAATTTGATGAAGGGTTTACTCAAATTGAATAGTATTGTACAGGAGTGGGTGACTATTGCTACTCTAAGGGCAGATGTGGATATGCTCAATACACTGATGGACGCACAGACTACTATTCTGAGGGATATTGCCCAGCCTGAGAGTCTCTATCTCAAACTCTAATTCCAGTCATTCTTGGGTGTAGGTGGTCGTGCTTTCTTTCCTTTCTTATCCTTCTTCTTTTTAATCGTTCGTCTATACGGCGAATTAACCTTCACATACGGACGGACTTTAGATTTTGTTTTCTTCGTAGGCGTAAGTTTCATAAAGAGCGGTTTGAAGTTGCCAACGGGGACCTTCGTAACTTTAATGATACGAGTCAGATAATTATGGTGCTTATATTTTCTAGATTTTACATCAATATTATGATTAAACAGAACATTATGTGCTATAAGGACTTCATATTCACCTTTGACGATAGAGACAGAGTCAATACATAAAACAGGAACCGATTTATCAATTTCTAAATTGTACATACAGCATCGGTAACCGCCATACGATTCTGTAAATTTAGAGGATACATCCATACTTAAACTTGTAGAGGAGAAACTACGGTTGACATAGGAAAGTGTACCAGGCTCTAGGAAATCCTCGTTTTTTACACCACGGTAGGTATAGAGGGTTTCACCGAATTTAGGCGCCTTTTTGATAATCTCTTGTAAATCGTCGGTATACGATTTGAGAAGCCGACGAAGAACAAACTGGTTTGTTAATTTTCTATAGTGCGTATCAAAGAATGTTCGTATAACATCCATATCCAATTTATCATCTTTCATCATGGTCGCCTTTTCTGGCATCTTGATACCGTGCTTTTTCAAAAAATCGTAGTGGTCGTATATTTGGTAGGCAATAGGAACATCTTCTGCACTGAACCGAATGCTGAGCATGAGATCTTCTAAGCCGGACAGGACACCGCGCAGATAGGTGTTGGCAAGCCGGTCTCCGTGATACGTATACGCTTTGACAGTCCTAAGAATACGGTCACTGCTACGAATGTATTCTTCGTGCGATTTACGCCATTCCTCCATTTTAGGGCTGCCGAAGTAATCGTTTCGGGTGAGGTTTGGATCGTAACTATATGAAAGTTTATACGCATTCATAGGATCGGGTAGTTCAATACGACCATATATGCGCGTTCCTGCCGCTATATCTTCGTATGTATGTTTTCTACCTCTGTCTCGGCGAGACATTCTTACTTTAGGAGTAGTTTATCTACCGCCGGCGGTTGCGGCGACTGTTCTTCTTATTCTTACGCGTCGTCTTACGCGTCTTGCGGCTCTTACGCGTGTTCTTACGCTTAGGTCCGCCGAGCTTGACCAAACCGGACGCAGCATTAGACGTTAGTCTAATATTTGAAAGAACACCAGCAGCAGCGCCTGAGGGAGGCTGACCAGGATAGGCAGGAGTGTAAATAGAAGCCATTTATACCATGTCATACGTTTTTAGTTGGCGCAGCAGGTGTAGAGCACGCCGACCTGGGGCGAGCCAACACAGCCACCGGTCTCATACTTACAAACACCATCCGTGAAGTAATAGTTGGTAGTACCGAGCGTGCTAGCGCAATAGTTGCACATCCACGCGCAGCCGGTGCCCGCAGAGACCTGGAAGCTGACGCAGTTGTTGGGCGACGCATTCGTCACAGAAGAGCACGTACGCGCATCGGCGGCAAAAAAGGTAGCGGCGATGGCTAGAAGACGCAGAAACATGTTTATAAATATAATTTGAGCCCATGGTTTTAAATCAAGAGCTCTTGATCGTAAGTTTGGCGCATAGAATTTGTACACCGTTAGAGTCTTCCCACGTAATCGTGGTGACCACCTTGCCAGTTACGGTATTCTCGGCAGTAGAGACTTCGTGATGGTGACCGATGACAAGAGGGCAGGGATCGTTTGTCTTCGCCGTCTCGTCGCAGAGGGGTGCCTGGGACGTGAACGGACCAAGACCATTCAGCGTAGAGGAGTAGTAGGCAGTTCCACCCGTAATAGGAGCATCTAGGTCAAAGTCAAAGGTGGTGCTCACCTTTTCGCCCTGCTTAGGCGCATCGTTATCAATGCTAACGACAAAGTTCTTCGCAAGATCGCCAGTATTAGAGCACGATTCAGCGGCACCGATCATCGGCACAATCACGAGCGCCTTTGACGCATTCACATTCTGCGTCCGTGAATAGCGGAAACGGTGACCAGAGACAACGGCGAGGGCAGAGATAAATAAGGCGAGCATCGTATAACCAGGAGAATGAAAAAGATTTGGCAAACCAAACCATTTTCATTTTTTTACGTATTTTGAAGACATTATGAATAATAGACACGCCTAAGACCGTGAGCATCCATCGCCTTTTGGAGATGGCACATACACCCGTGGCACGGCTTGGAGCACGCCAACTCACCCAACTTATTTACACGGACAACAACAAGAACTGCTCCACGCAACAACATGTTGTCACCTACCGCCTTGAGCGCTGCCCGTTCGGCGTGAATGGTGTATTTGCTGTAGCCGGCGCCCTGCGACCGACTACCAACTTTATTCGTCGCCATCGCAAGAAGGGCGCCACCCTTGCCGTAGATAAATGCGATATGGAGACTAGAACGAACAGAAGCAGCCACACGGGATGCGTGCTCAATGGCAATATCCTGATAATGGGTAAGCTTGGGCATTGTAGGAATGGATTAAGATAGATTATGAAGGGAAGGTGGCAAATCCTTTAAGTTCTTCGCCGATGACTTCAATTTTTTTGAGACCCAGCACACAACCACTTAAACTGAGTTAACTGGACTATACATAAATGTACGGCAAGGAGATTCTACAAGAGGCGGTTTCCCACCACCCTGAATCCGTCCCCGCAAAGGTTCTTTTGGATAATTTTCACCATTTTGTAGGAATTCATGACGCACTGACTGACGGATGGGTCTATGGATGGGGAAGTTACATGTTTAACGGAAAAGATTATGTATATCAGCGGGAGACGCTGAAGAAGCAGGAGGCGTTGTTTCGTGTAGGACAGGCGTCTAAAAATATTCTAGAAGTCGGTGTATACGTAGGACACTCACTTCTAATTCTACTTTTATCGAATCCTAATCTGAAGATTACGTGTATTGATATTGATGAGAAGTGCGCACCGAAGGTTGTAAAATATCTAAATCAGCATTTTAACAATCGCGTGACGTTTATCCTTGGTGACGCAACAACAGTTATGAAGACTCTGCCGGACAACGCCTATGATATGATTCATATTGACGCCGACCATAATATACCGGCGGTTACGGCACAGTTTACCGAGGCACGGCGTCTTGCCAAGCCGAACGCTTTTATTGTATTTGACGATTACGAGGCGCTAAGACCCATTATTGATTTCTGGATAAATACAGAAACCCTTTCCCACGTAACGACGCCGTGGTGTCTATGGACAAATATAGTCACAAAGATTCTGAAGAATTAATTCATTATGGTCGGCAGGATACATTATAAACGCATCGTCCATCATAACCCAGTAATTCACTTCCCAGGTCAGACGCGGCAAATTTGCTTGAACATGGGCGGTTTGCCGAGCGTAGGCGGCGGGAAACAGACTTTTCTCGCCGAGTAGTAAACTTCCGCAATGCCACCAGCAGATGTGGTCAAAAAGGTCGTGGTATCCGCCACGGTGGCAACCAGGCGATAATATGCGGTCGGTAGGAAAATTCGCAGTAGCGATGCGTTGTAATAGATTATTACATACATCGTGATTCTTCATCATATGATAAATACCAAAATCTATCCAGGCAATATGCTCAGACAACACGTCGCCCGATGACGCCACTTCCGCCATTACTCGCAACTTCGCCAATTGAATACACATATAATCAACAGTGTCTTTTTCAAGATTGCGATTCATCGGCAAAAGCGCGTCCTTGGGCGCCCAGGATGTATCAAGGGTCGTATATACGCACCGTTGAATGTTGGAATATTTAGCACACAATTCGTCCCCGCGGTCCCTGAGTCGCACGTCCATATACAAAATAATCGGTACGCCGGTTCCCGCCAAGTGCGCAAACATTTCAAAGTATTTGCTTACCGTCTTGAACATAGGTCCAGATGGTAAGAATAACGCAGTTACAAAGGTAACACCCATTTTTATAAATATTAACCCGATTGGCTTTATGCCACAGGCGGGGTCAGAGATAAGGCGGTGGGGAATAGTTCACTCTCCATCAGCGAACGCGGCATCGTAAGCACAGCAGAGGTACGATCGTAGCGGCTAAACGAAATCAGCAGTCGCTCGGACTCTACAATAAGACCCAGAGCGTACTCAATAGACTCATCGGCAAACTTGAAGAGAATGGAGTGCCGCTTAACAGCCAGCGTCTCACCATCCAGCACGACCAGCAGATGGTAGTACGTGCGCGGCGTCGTATAGTTGGCGATGTGGCAGAGGAACCACACCTCTCCGCCAACACGGAAGCCGTGAGACGAGCCACGGACGTCGCGAAAAAACGCCGGCACTGACTTATTCATTGTTAGAATTTCCAGGGCTCCATTGACTACCTTGCCGACTGTAAGGGGCGACCAATCGTACATCACGCGCAGTTCACCAGCGGCATCGTGGAAGTAGCACCAGTTCTTCTCACAACTGCGTCCAAGGGGGCTTTGGAAAGGCAGTGAGACTAGGCAATCCTTATCAAGCGTATAGGTTCCGTGTCCGACACGAATCGCGCCGGTATCAGGATCCTCTACACTACCCAAAAAGAGTAGTTCCCCGCCGTGATTAAAGACTTTGACGTCCTCTACGCCCTGGTAGCGCAGATGGGGGCGCTCCACTTGGTCAATCCAATTATCGCAGAGTTTTGACATATCAGGTCCGAGAATATACGTCTTATTGAGTGTCGTAATCTTGCCCATCGTATTTTTGAATTCGTAGCCACCGTGTCCAAGAATACGGTAGTTGACGTAGCGGACGTTGAGAAGATAGCCACCGTCCTTCCAAGGAATGATACAGGGGCTGCTGCTGATGTAGGAATCCTGCCAGCCATCAATCACTTTCTCTACCTCGTCGCAGAAATCGTACACCTTGACTCCCGCCATCTTCGTCAGTTTCTTGACGTAGAACACATAATTGGAGAGCACGTTGATTTTATTGTAGTCGGAGCCGACCAACGTTAGATAGCGATAGTGGTCAATCTTCGCACCGGTGTAATACGCCAAAATACTATGTTCGTAATCCAGCAGAAACTTATAAATATCGGATTTAATGAAAAGAACATCATCCTTGGGGTAAGGAATAGAGCGCGCAAGATCGCAGAACACCTGACCAATACGCTGCTTTCCTACAATACGGTAATGCTTGACAATTTCGTAGAGCGATTCGGCACGCTTGTTATGGTGATTATACGCTTCCATCCACCAGTAAATCGCCTTCGGAATATCGTCAAGAATCTTATACATATTACCGAGTTCAAAGGCGGCATAGAACACCTCTTCAATCCAGCCGCCGGCTTCAAATCGCTTCTTATACCACTCAGCCGCCTCGGCATGCCGACTGAGGTCACGGTAACTATTGGCGAGATAGAACATATAACGGACATTACCTGGCTCGTCTTCCAGACCCTGGCGGAGAAGACGAACATCACGCTCAAACTTATCGGACTTTGCACCACCATCACCAATATCCTCAATTACGAGTGATTTGATTTGCTCGGTTAACTTGCCACCTGGAATATCATAATATTCGTGGGTAGGTCCAATACATTTGATGCCGACGCCGGTACGAACAATGCGTGTATTAGAATATTCCAGACCTCCGTTGCGCTGTAGGACAGTATAGACATCGGCGGTCAAATTAACAGGCGAAAACTCTGGTGAAACAGTGAGTTTCATATCAGCATCAAGGAGAAGGGCATGATTCGCCCACTTTGCAGCGCGCTCTAACGCGTGCGTGCGATTGTAGCCGAAATTTCTAAATGGTTCACTATAGACTTCGCCGGTCTTGCCCGCAGTAGTCATATAATCACATATAATCGCAATGGTATCATCTGTACTACCGGTATCGCAAATACAGTAGGAATCAATTACCCCAATAACAGATTCTATAAGACGCTTAATAATACGGCTCTCGTTCTTGACAATCATGTTGAGACATAATTTTCCTTTTGCAAATTCGGAGCCAGAGTCCATTGAAATAATCTCTAGATACGGCGAAGTTTGAACCTTTTGTAAAAGAGATTCAAGAGTATCAAAAGAAGCCATTTAAGTGATTAAACATCTACTATTTTTTAAACCAGCACTAGTACTTCTTTTGTTACTATAGAAGCACTCCGGTCTGTATAAGTAGTGCTAAAATATATACAAACAAATTTAAAGGCACTGTTTTGGCATACTATTCAGAAACCGGTTAATGCTATAAACGGGTCATTTTTATTAATTTACAAGAGCTGTGACCCACATGGCGACGCGGGCTTGTTTGTTCAAATTAATTGTACAACTCTTTAGTAAGAATGAGTCGTACAAATACAGAACTTTTGAGTAGTTTTTTAGTATTATACTCAAATGCTGTACCGGTTGGAATCGGTACTGGTTCTACCGGTAATACTGGTAACACTGGACCTACAGGTCCTACGGGACTACATGGAATAGCGACAAATACTGGTGCAACCGGTACAACAGGTAGCACAGGTCCTACAGGTCAAGGTATCCAAGGACATACGGGTAGTACTGGAACAACGGGTAATACTGGATCTACAGGATCGACTGGACCAACGGGATTGACGGGTTCAACGGGTAGAACAGGATCAACTGGAGCAACGGGACTAACAGGTCCTACTGGAAATACTGGATTTACAGGTCCTACTGGATTTACGGGTTCTACTGGAAGTACTGGATTTACGGGTTCGACTGGAAATACTGGAGTCACAGGTCCTACTGGAAAAACTGGTTCTACTGGTCCTACTGGAAATACTGGTTCTACTGGTTCTACTGGTTCTACGGGTCCAACGGGTCCTATTGGCACAGGTAATACTGGCAGTACTGGATTTACAGGAAATACTGGAAGTACGGGACCAACGGGTAGTACAGGACCAACGGGTCCGCAAGGCGAAAAAGGTTGTACTGGACCAACTGGCGTCAGAGGACCTACAGGTCCTACTGGAAATACTGGATCAACAGGACCAACAGGCAATACAGGACCAACCGGAGCAACAGGACAAGATGGCAGTGCAGCAAACACGGGCGCCACTGGTCCGCAAGGTCCAACAGGTCCTACTGGCGATACTGGTCCTACTGGCGATACTGGCGCAACGGGTGACACTGGCGTAACTGGTGATACTGGAATAACGGGTGACACTGGCGTAATGGGTGATACTGGTCCTACTGGAGACACTGGCGCAACGGGTGACACTGGCGTAACTGGTGATACTGGAATAACGGGTGATACTGGAATAACGGGTGATACTGGTCCTACTGGCGATACTGGTCCTACTGGCGACACTGGCGCTACAGGCGATACTGGAATAACGGGTGATACTGGAATAACGGGTGACACTGGTCCTACTGGCGATACTGGTCCTACTGGCGATACTGGCGCAACGGGTGACACTGGCGTAACTGGTGATACTGGAATAACGGGTGACACTGGCGTAATGGGTGATACTGGTCCTACTGGCGATACTGGCGCAACGGGTGACACTGGAATAACGGGTGATACTGGAATAACGGGTGATACTGGAATAACGGGTGACACTGGCGTAATGGGTGATACTGGTCCTACTGGAGACACTGGCGCTACAGGCGATACTGGAATAACGGGTGATACTGGAATAACGGGTGACACTGGCGCAATGGGTGATACTGGTCCTACTGGCGATACTGGCGCAACGGGTGACACTGGAATAACTGGTGATACTGGAATAACGGGTGACACTGGTCCTACTGGCGATACTGGTCCTACTGGAGACACTGGCGCTACAGGCGATACTGGAATAACTGGTGATACTGGAATAACGGGTGATACTGGTCCTACTGGAGACACTGGCGCAACTGGTGATACTGGAATAACGGGTGATACTGGAATAACGGGTGACACTGGCGTAACTGGTGATACTGGTCCTACTGGAGACACTGGCGCTACAGGCGACACTGGTGTAACGGGTGATACTGGAATAACGGGTGACACTGGCGTAACGGGTGATACTGGTCCTACTGGCGATACTGGTCCTACTGGAGACACTGGCGCTACAGGCGACACTGGTGTAACTGGTGATACTGGAATAACGGGTGACACTGGTCCTACTGGCGATACTGGTCCTACTGGAGACACTGGCGCTACAGGCGACACTGGTGTAACGGGTGATACTGGAATAACGGGTGATACTGGTCCTACTGGCGATACTGGTCCTACTGGAGACACTGGCGCTACAGGCGATACTGGAATAACGGGTGACACTGGCGTAACGGGTGACACTGGCGTAACGGGTGATACTGGTCCTACTGGAGACACTGGCGCTACAGGCGACACTGGTGTAACTGGAGATACAGGTGCGACTGGAGATACTGGCGCTACGGGTGACACTGGCGCTACAGGTGATACTGGAGCTACGGGTGATACTGGCGCAACTGGTGATACTGGAATAACGGGTGACACTGGCGCAACGGGTGACACTGGAATAACGGGTGATACTGGTCCTACTGGCGATACTGGTGCAACGGGTGACACTGGCGCTACAGGCGATACTGGAATAACGGGTGACACTGGCGTAATGGGTGATACTGGTCCTACTGGAGACACTGGCGCTACAGGCGACACTGGTGTAACGGGTGACACTGGCGTAACGGGTGATACTGGTCCTACTGGCGATACTGGTCCTACTGGAGACACTGGCGCTACAGGCGATACTGGAATAACGGGTGACACTGGCGTAACGGGAGATACTGGTCCTACTGGCGATACTGGTCCTACTGGAGACACTGGCGCTACAGGCGATACTGGAATAACGGGTGACACTGGCGTAACGGGTGATACTGGTCCTACTGGAGACACTGGCGCAACTGGTGATACTGGAATAACGGGTGACACTGGCGTAACGGGTGATACTGGAATAACGGGTGATACTGGTCCTACTGGCGATACTGGTCCTACTGGAGACACTGGCGCAACTGGTGATACTGGAATAACGGGTGACACTGGCGCAACGGGTGATACTGGTCCTACTGGAGACACTGGTCCTACTGGCGATACTGGTCCTACTGGAGACACTGGCGCTACAGGCGACACTGGTGTAACGGGTGATACTGGAATAACGGGTGACACTGGTCCTACTGGCGATACTGGTCCTACTGGAGACACTGGCGCAACTGGTGATACTGGAATAACGGGTGACACTGGCGCAACGGGTGATACTGGTCCTACTGGAGACACTGGCGCAACTGGTGATACTGGAATGACGGGTGATACTGGAATAACTGGTGATACAGGAGCAACGGGTGATACAGGTGCAACGGGAGACACAGGTGCGACTGGTGATACTGGAATAACGGGTGATACTGGAATAACGGGTGATACTGGAATAACGGGTGATACTGGTCCTACTGGCGATACTGGTCCTACTGGAGACACTGGCGCTACAGGCGATACTGGAATAACGGGTGACACTGGCGCAACGGGTGACACTGGTCCTACTGGCGATACTGGTCCTACTGGCGATACTGGTCCTACTGGAGACACTGGCGCAACTGGTGATACTGGAATAACGGGTGACACTGGCGTAATGGGTGATACTGGTCCTACTGGAGACACTGGCGCAACTGGTGATACTGGAATAACGGGTGACACTGGCGTAACGGGTGATACTGGTCCTACTGGAGACACTGGCGCAACTGGTGATACTGGAATAACGGGTGACACTGGCGCAACTGGTGATACTGGAATAACGGGTGATACTGGTCCTACTGGAGACACT
>Ga0209190_1000155_pt1 | contig 48105 bp, 45 predicted proteins | sample M_140205_XF_Meta_FD_187315 | JGI IMG/M metagenome (GOLD analysis project Ga0209190, IMG submission 187315) | Freshwater microbial communities from Lake Montjoie, Canada to study carbon cycling - M_140205_XF_MetaG (SPAdes) (version 2) | ecosystem: Environmental > Aquatic > Freshwater > Lake...
GATGTTATTTTTTCCATCGCTGGCGAAAACTTTCAAGCCTGTTGATCCAAGCGGCGGCGAGATTGATACCAGAGACTGAAATATCCAGCGATCACGGCGGCGGCGATTGCGGCGAGGATCGCAAGACCTGGCAACCAGACCGAGACCATCCCAACTGCGATCCACTGGGCGGAAAGGCAAACTCCAACAAGCGCGATGAAGCCGAGCCCACGAACGAAACTCGAAGCTCCACAAATAACAGTTAGCAAAATTATATAAACTAACAAAATGCTAATTTCCCATCCCATCCGTAGCCTCGGATAGGGATGCAAACGAGACAGACCATCATCACAAGCCAGAGCAGCGATGGTGGAGGAGAGCATCCTTGAGAATTCACGCGTCGCAGTCTCCACCGCAGTTCGGTCGTCGCGTAAAATCACAGGGTCCGGCGCTTGTTTCGGAAAAAGATTTTCACCGCCATCGATCAAGTCCTCTGCAGAAATTTCCGCGTAGGCAGCAAGCGGGTGCAGCGGCGCGGCAAGACGACCGTATTGATCAATTCTAACAATAGGACCTTTCGTGCTTAGTTTGATCCATTCTCCAAGCCGGACTTCCACTCCGCTGATAGATAAATTCAACCGTTGAAGCACCGTAAGAAGTGAGAAAGAAAAAACCACACGATCTCCCCATTGAGCCAACAGCGGCGCGTAACGAGATGAGTCTTCCGACTCGAGTACAGAAAATCCTGCGAACGTCGCCTCACCACCTAACACCACTCCTGGCAAAGCGAGGCGGTTGACTATCGGTAAGGCATTGACGTCACCATGAATCGCAGCGAGCGGAACCGAAGCCCGCCGGAAAGATGGCGGCATGATAGACGAAACCGCACCACGAGATAGGGGTGCCGCCATCACCAATGATTCAAAGCGATCCAAACATTTTTCCAAAGCTAACAAGCCACTAGGGTCAGGAACCTCCCACGCGAGAACCGCAGCCGTGGCCGCTTTATTCGCTCCGAGACGTTGAAAGTTTCTCAGCACCACAGCGAAATCCACCGGGGCGAGCGGCGAGCTCTGGAAAATACCATCCACATCGTCACCAAGCGAGACAATCACCGGCGCCTGACGCTTGTCAGGCTTGGAATTTGAGGAGAATGTCCGCAACTGCCATGGAGAAACGTGTACGCCCGAACCAGAAACAAAAAACGGAGGATTGGCGAAGCCATCCACAACCGTCATAAATCCAGCACGATCTAACCACGTGCCAGGCACATATCCCCAAATTCCAAATGCCGCGACCGTCGCAGCGACGCCTACACACAGACGACGATGACACAGTCCCGTCACTGGGTTTTTTTGCGGATCGCCGCGAGAACTGGCGCGAGCGGATATTCTAGAGAAGTTCCTGCCGTTACCTCGCCAAGCAAGCGACCAGCGGTCGCGATGTGAGGCTTGTACCACTCATCTCCACGGTTCTTGATAATATTTCCATATGCCCCAAGCGCCTGCATCAAACGCTGTGAGGCACACTCGTGAAACAATTTTTCTAACGGACGTTCATCCGCGATGTCTTCCCAAAGCATAAGCAACTGCTCGCGCTCGTCAGTGGTGTGGTCGAGATAGGGGTCGAAAATCAGCGACGCGAGATCATATTCTTGCCGCCCACGACGCAGCCCTTGAAAGTCGATGAGCCAAACTTGCTCGTCTTTCACCATGAGATTTTGTGACTGAAAATCCCGGTGAACCAAATGCCGTGCGACCGTGCCTAACCGTTCCGATAATGCTACAAACTCGTTGTTTTCTCGCAACACAGTGGCATCCATCTCAAGAAATTCTTCCACCATGTATTCGAAAAAATAATTTTGCTCCCAGCGGTACAACGCCGCGTCAAAAGGCGCCATCAAGTGGAAATCTTTTGCTGGTTTTGCATAAAACAATTTATCCACCTGTTCGAAGGCCGAGCGATAAAGTGGCAGGCGCTCGGCAAACGGTCGACCCTTGAGAGACAACAAATCCACATCGCCAAGATCCTCGACAAGTGCCACACGATACCTTGCCCGCTCATGAATGATCGCAGGCACTCGTATTTTTGCTTGTTTTAAAAACTGCGCGACGGGTATAAACTGCGAATTGTCCTCGCGATCCTCGTTCCAATGGACACCGATGAATGGCTCATGTCCGGGAGTCTTCACCCTAACAATCGTGCGACCTGACGCCCCGCGTTTGATCGGTTCCATGGTCATCCGCACGGTTGGGTCCAATTCTAAAAATTGGCGCACGGTGGATAGGATCGCTTCGGTTGGCATGGTCGAGAGAAACTAATGTAAAAAGTGACCCGTCTGCCAAGGGAATTCCGGTGAACTCATTGATCATGGTAAAACCAAAGCGCCACCAACAAGCCGACACCAATCCCCCATAGCAACCACACATTGCTAAATAAATACGGATAAACCATTAAGGCAACCCCGATCGATTTCGGCTGCCACAAGTCCAAACGGCGACCGTAAGAGAAAGCGCCCCAACCGATCGTACCAAAAATGAAGCCAGCAAGAATGTTGTAGGGGTCGAGGCTGAAGTTCATTTATTACCGAGACATTAACCAATCTCCTGTCGAATACCCAGCGGAAGTTTTAAAATTTTTTAGGAGCACAATTCGATTCCGATTCAAGATTGATCTCTATCTCATATTTCAGTTGCCTCACTCCATGAAACTTCTCGTCGTCGGTCACGGCTATCTCGGCCAAGCTATCACCCACGAATTCCGCGAACACGGTTGGCAGGTGGCCGCCACATCACTCTCAGGAAATGACGACACGCTCGCATGTGATGTCGCCAACATGAACGATGTTACGAAACTGCCGAACGCGGATTTCATCGTTCACTGCGCTGCTTCAGGTCGCGGCGGCGCAGAGGCCTACCAACGCGTCTTTGTCGATGGCTGCCAAAATCTCACCCGCCAATTTCGCGGCGTTCCTCTACTTTTCACCTCTAGCACCTCGGTCTATGCCCAGACCGATGGGTCCGTCGTCACGGAAAATAACCTCGCCATTCCTGATCGCGAAACCGGCGCTTTATTGTTAGAGGCGGAGCGCATCACTCTCACGGCGGGAGGTATCGTCACGCGGTTGGCAGGCATCTATGGTCCGCAACGCAGCGTGATCTTGAAAAAGTTCCTGAGCGGTGACGCGGTCATGGAGGAGGACGGTCGGCGTTTTCTCAACCAGATCCACCGCGACGACGCAGCACGGGCGATCTTTCATCTCGCCACATCACGGCCATTGCCGCACGGGGAAATCTACAACCTCTGCGACTCCTCACCCCTCACCCAGCTCGAGTGTTATCAAAAATTAGCCGAAATTTTCTCATTACCCCTACCTCCATCCGGCCCGCGAGATCCCAACCGCAAACGCGGCTGGACACACAAGCAAGTTTCCAACGAAAAACTCAGGGCCACTGGCTGGGCACCACATTTCCCGTCTTTCACCGCCGCCGCAAAAGCAGTCTCGCGCTCGTTGTGAAGCTAGGCTTTGACCACCAGCAAGTTTCAGGCTATTTCCTCCGCTTCACATGAAGGAGCAAATCGAAGCCATCCAATCCAAAGCACTCGCACAAATTACCGCCGCCGCAGATGAACGTGCGCTAGATGACGCACGCGTGGTCGTCCTTGGCAAAAAAGGCACCCTTACCCTCGCCGCCGCTGGCATCAAGGACATTCCCAAAGAAAACAAGGCGGCCGTCGGCCAACTTCTCAATGTCGCACGCACCGCGATCACCACAGCTCTAGAGGAAAAACAAATCATCCTCCGTGAAATCGCAGACCGCGCTGAACTCGCCGGCATCGACGTCACCCTCCCAGCTCGCCAACTCCACACTGGCTCACTCCACCCGCTCACCCTCATCCGCGACGAAGCCATCCTCATTCTCCGCCGCATGGGATTCGCTCTAGCAGATGGCCCAGAAATCGAAGATGAGTTCCATTGCTTCGACGCTCTCAACACCCCAGCCGACCACCCTGCTAGAAACGAAAAAGACACCTTCTATTTTAACTCGGGAAAACTCCTCCGCACCCACACGTCCAGCGTGCAAATCCGCACCATGGAAACTCAGAGCCCGCCAATTCGCATCATTTGCCCAGGCTCGGCTTACCGCCGCGATGAAATTGATGCCACCCACTTATCAGTATTCACGCAGTTAGAAGGTCTCTACGTTGACACCGACGTCTCCCTACCCGACCTCAAAGGCACGCTTGAATATTTTCTCCGCGAACTCTTCGGAACGCAAACCGAAGTCCGATTCCGCCCGCACTTTTTCCCTTTCACCGAGCCGAGTTTTGAAATCGACGTAAAACTAACAATCAAAGGCCAAGCCCCGCGCTGGATCGAAGTCGCAGGCTGCGGCATGGTCGATCCCGCTGTCTTCCAAGCCATCAACACGTCCCGTAAAGACAACACCTTCGATCCAGAGAAAGTCACAGGATTCGCCTTCGGCATGGGTCTCGACCGCCTCGCCATGATCCGCTGGGGTATCAAAGACATCCGCCTCTTGATAGAAAACGACGCCCGCTTTCTCAGACAATTCGCTTAAAACATACTACCGTGACACTGACTCAAAAACAATCAGAAGCGTTCGCCGATATTCTCGTCCTCGCCATGTGCATCGACGGCCATTTCTCCTTGTTGGAAGAAGAGGCAATCCAAAAGGAAATCGACGGAATAAGTTGGGACGAAAATCTAAGCCCGTCGCTCGATATTAGCTCTTCCATTGCGCGAGCCCGAGACATAGCCGGATCGACCGAGCAAGTGAGAATTTACCTAGAAGAACTTTCGCCACTCTTCAACGATCCGTTCTCCTCCCAGTTCATCATGAACGAAACTCTCAAACTCCTAAACTCAGATGGAACCAACAAGGACGAATGCATTTTCACCTCACAGCTTAAAGCCATCCTCAAACTCTAACAAAACTTTTTCATTCGACTAAGAATAAATTGAACTACAGATGAACACCGATATACGCAGATAAGAGTCAGGGATTCTTGTTTGCTAAATTTGCGGTACCTCAACCTCTTCATCCCAACTTCTATCTGCTTTTATCTGCGATTAAAAATCTTCCTTTCTTCCATGAACATCTCTCTCAACTGGCTCGCCACCCATCTCGACCTTTCCGGCAAATCTGTCAAAGAAATCGACGACCTCTTCACCTTTGCTGGCGTTGAAGTCGAGGGCATCATCTCCAGAGGAATCGCATCGGAACGAATCGTCGTCGCCCAGATCATGGAAGCTGTCCAGCACCCGAATGCCGACCGCCTCAAAGTCACCCAAGTCAACTGCGGCGAACTAAATTTGCGCCAGATCGTCTGCGGAGCTCAGAACTATAAAGTCGGCGACAAAGTCCCCTGCGCCCTTCCCGGTACGGAACTTCCCGGCGGTTTCACCATCGGCGAGACCGTCATGCGAAAAGTGGATTCCAAAGGCATGCTTTGCGCCGCTGCCGAAATCGGTCTTCCCGCCGGAGAAGATGGCCTGCTCATCCTCCCGCCCGATTCGGAAATTGGCCTACCCGTCAAACGACTCTTTGAATCAGATACTCTGCTAGAGTTAGAAGTCACCCCCAACCGTCCCGACCTCCTCAGCCACCGCGGCATGGCCCGCGAACTCGCCACCTTACTGAAAACTCCACTCCTATCAAAGAGCCTGGGCGTCTCGCCCACCTCTTCCTCTTCTAACATTACCATTCAAGCACCCACCGTCTGCCCCCTCTACACCGCCATAAAAATCTCCAACGTCACGGTCAAAGAATCCCCTTCTTGGCTTAAACAACGTCTCGAATCTATCGGCCTGCGCCCGATCAACAACATCGTCGATGTCACCAACTATGTCCTCCACGAACTCGGCCAGCCACTCCACGCCTTCGACTCCGCAAAACTCACCGGCAACATTATCGTCCGCCAAGCCTCCGCTGGTGAATCCTTCCTCGCTCTCGATGATTCGGTGCACACCCTAACCACCGATGACCTCATCATTTCTGATGAATCCGGCTCGACACTCGCTCTCGCAGGCATCATGGGCGGACTCACCAGCGGTGTCACCGAAACCACCACCGACATCCTACTAGAATCAGCATACTTCAGCCCGCAAGGCATCCGCCGCACCTCACGCCGCACCGCGCTCACCTCGGATTCCTCCTACCGATTCGAACGCGGCGTCGACCCTGCTGGAATTCTAACTGCCTCAGATCTCGCCGTTAAACTCATTCTCGAAACCGCCGGCGGCACCGCAGAGGTCACCACCCAAGTTGCAGGAGAAGCCCCCACTCTCACTCAGCCCGTCACGCTCCATGCCAAGAAACTTGACCAACTCATGGGGAGCTCGATCTCTCTAATTGACGCTGAGGATATACTCACTCGCCTCGGTCTAACAAAACTACCCGACGGTACTTGGAACGTTCCCTCGTTCCGAGCCGACCTTCAACGTCACATCGACCTTGTCGAGGAAATCGCACGTGTCCACGGCCTAGACAAAGTCCCCTCTCGTTTTCAAGGCACCTTCGTCCCTGCCAGCCCGGTCGATGCCGCTTACAATGCCGACATGGTACTTCGCCGGCGTCTAGCAGCTCTCGGACTGAACGAATGCCAAACTATCAAACTCATTTCCGACGCCCAAGTCGCCGACACCTTGCCGCTACGACCCATACAGGATGGCGATGTCATCCGCGTGAAACTCCCACTCAGCGAGGACCACGCAGTCATGCGCCCGAGCATCATCCCAGGCCTCATTGCCTCCGCTGCTAGAAATATCCGCCAACAAGCGAAATCTCTACGCTTTTTCGAAATGGGTCGCGTCTTCCGCAACGCCGGCGGCGGCAAAGCCAAGGATCAGGAAAGCGAAAACCTCGCTATTCTTCTCTCGGGTTCAACACAACCCATTGGTTGGTCCCAATCCGACCGCGCCGTAGATCTTCACGATCTAAAAGGAATTCTCTCTTCGCTGTTAGACGATCGAAAAATTACCTTCACTCTAAAAGACCGACCCGGCTTCACGCTTGCCAGCGACATCAAAATCGATGACCAAAACATCGGCGTCTTCGCCCGCCTTGCCCCCGCCCGCGAGCGCGAGTTGGATTTCACCACTCCCGTTTTTATCGCTGAGTTGGATCTCGGAAAACTGCGTAAACTCGTCAACAGCACCAACCACGTCGTGGACCTTCCGCAGTTCCCTGGCTCCTCGCGAGACGCCGCGATGGAAATTCCCGTCACAACTCCGAACGCACACATCGAGGCCGTCATCGCTAAACTCACCGAGCCACTGTTAGTTTCCGCCGAGTGCTTCGACGTCTTCACCGACCCCAGCGGACAGAAGATTGCCGCCAACAGCAAATCAGTCGCCTATCGCTTCCTTTACCGAGCCGCTGACCGAACTCTGACTGCGGAAGAGGTGGATTCAGGACACAAGGGTGTCCTCGAAACCCTGACGAACGCACTTGACGTGAAATTACGCTGAAATCCACGCAGCCTTTTTCACTAAAGCCGCCCAACCTTTTCGCGCTAAGAAATGCGTCGAATCACAAAATCATCTTTAGCATTTCCGCACTTTTCCGCGCACCGCAACCAAGTATGCCTGCGCAAGGCCACCCCTCCAAACTCTCCCCACTCGCCATCGCCCTTACAAATGGTTGATGCGGCCGCATCAACCATTTGTAAGAGCGGGTTAGTGACTGGGTGGATTTCTTCCTGTGCTGGGACGTTCTGCGGCGCGAGTAGACGGGGGTTACTACCCTTGGGTTCCCGCCTTGCCTCACGTAGTCACCCGCGCACTACTGCGTGAGAGAACTGGCAAATAACCATGTCTCCCGCCTTGCCTCTCGCGGTCGCCCGCTCACAATCACGGCGTGAAAGTCCTCATCACCGCCGGGCCAACTCGCGAACCGATTGACCCCGTGCGCTACCTAACGAACCGCTCGTCGGGAAAAATGGGCTACACTCTAGCAGGCGCTTTTATCCACGAAGGCCATTCCGTGATCCTTGTCTCTGGACCAACCCATCTAGACGTGCCGGAAAATGTCGATTTCATTCCCGTCGAGACCGCCGCTGAGATGCACGACGTGGTTTCAAAAACCATCGGACGCGTGGACATCGCCGTTTTTGCCGCGGCCGTTGCGGACTACACACCAGTCACGAGCGCTTCTGAAAAAATAAAAAAATCCGGCGACAGACTGACCCTTGAGTTGATACGCACATCCGACATTCTAGGCTCGGCACGCCACGTTTTCGGTTTCACTGGTACACTCGTCGGCTTCGCGGCAGAAACGGAAAACCTCGAGGCGAATGCCCGCGAAAAGCTTGCCCACAAACACTGCGACCTCATCATCGCGAACGATGTCTCACAGGCGGGCATCGGATTCGACTCCGACGATAATCAAGTTTTACTCGTCTATTGCGACCGAATCGAGTCTCTTCCCAAGCTTTCCAAGCACGCGCTTTCCCTTCTACTTGTCGATACCATACTCGCACTCACCGCCGAAAAGCTTTAAATTTTACCCCTTCTAACAAATCCATGACTGATCTCGAACTCGCCACCCACGCCGCCCTCGAAGCGGGAAAACTTCTTCGCAAACACTTTGGTACTGAAGCCGTAGTCGATGAAAATTGCCAACACGACATCAAGCTCGCGCTCGACAAGGAGTCTCAGGAGCTAATCACGAAAATATTGTTAGGAGCTCGTGAGGGTGATGCGCTCTACGGCGAAGAAGGAATCGCAGGCAACCAAGAATCTTCCCGCCAATGGATCGTTGACCCCATCGATGGTACGGTGAACTACTACTACAGCATCCCTCACTTCTGCGTCTCCATCGCTCTCCGCATCAACGGCGAAATCGTCGTCGGCGTCATCCATGATCCGATGATGGGTGAAACATGGACGGTTGAAAAAGGTGCTCCGGCTCATCTCAATGGTAAGGTTATTGCTACCAGCAAGCGCGCTGTTCTCGCCGAGTCCATTCTTTACGTGGGTTGTGGCAAGGATGACGCCGCACTACGTGCAGGCATGGACCGCTTCCAACGTGCGTCGCTACAGGCTCGTAAAATCCGCATGATGGGTTCCGCCGCACTTGGTATGGCCTACATCGCCTGTGGTCGGTTCGACGGTTACATCGAAGCACGCGTATCTCTCTGGGACATCGCCGCAGGCCAGCTTCTCTTGGAAACGACCGGAGGAAATGTCGAACTCACGCCAGTGGATGGATATGATGATGCTTATTCGATCGTTGCAAGCAACGGCAAGATTCCCATCCATGAAATTCTCTAACGATCTAATTATTTTAAATCCAAGCATTTTATCATGACTGGTATCGGCTACGACGTTCATTCATTTTCGGAAAATCGCCCTCTCGTCCTTGGCGGGGTGACCGTGCCACACACCCACGGTCTCGCTGGGCATTCGGATGCGGACGTACTTTGTCATGCGATTGCGGATGCGGTGTTAGGTGCGATGGGGCAGCCAGACATTGGTCACTTCTTTCCACCCGGAGATCCTGCGTGCAAGGACATCTGTTCGCTGCGAATTCTCGAAAAATGCAGAGATCTTGTTGCCGATGCTGGGTTGCGAATCATCAATGTTGATTCCACGCTCATTGCGGAAGCGCCCAAGATATTACCTTACCGAGAGGCCATGCGTGAGAAAATCGGTGACGCGCTAGGCATCCCGTTAGAACGGGTGGGTATCAAGGCGACCACGAATGAAACCATGGGATTCATCGGCAGGAAAGAAGGCATCGCTGCACTTGCGGTCGCGCAAATCGAGTGAAACTAGGTCACAGAGTCATCCGTTATTTCAAACCGGAGTTGCCTAACAGCCCATCTTTCCCAGAGCCTTGCGCACGCGCCCTGCAATGACATCAGCCAGTTGACTATCTCCTTCTTCACGGAGAAAATCGCAGTAGTTCGCCGCCACAGCTTCAAGGTCCGCGGAGTATTCCTCGCCGAGCGACTCGTAACCGGTGAGCGCTTTTTCCAAATGCCGACGAGCCCAGGACCGATCACCGGTCTTGAGCAGAGCCAAAGCGAGGTTGTTATGCGACTGCGCCGTGTCGGGGTGTTCCTCACCAAGGATGCTGCGGCGAGTCTCCAGCGCGATCATGTGCATTTCTCGCGCCTGTTCTAAAAATCCTGCCGCTTGATAGAGTGCACCAAGGTTGCTAGAAATTGTCGCAGTTTGCTCGTGCTCTTGACCATATTCCGAATGAACAATCTCGAGAGCCCTGAGGAAGTGGGTCTCAGATCCCTCTAAATTGCCATTTCTCTTGGCAATAAATCCTAAGTTGTTCGCTAACGCGGCGATGTCTAACAATAGTGGTGGATCGGCTTGTTCGAAGCACTCGTTAGCCTTCTCCCAATGCCGGACAGCAAGATCTTCGAGATTCAGCCCATCGTAAGCCGCCCCAAGCCCTGCATGAAGTCTTCCTACTTGCCCGAAGCGATCTGGGCGCCCCTGCAACTGATCGATGGCTTGACGGTAGTCGTCACGTGCGAGCTCGAGTTTCCCAAGCTGGCGGTAGACGTCACCGCGGATTTCGAGAGACGAGGCGAAGGCATCGATGTTATCGAGATCTGAGCCGAGTGTTTGTTGTGCCTTCTCCACTGCCGCAGCGGCCGCGTGTAAGGCTTCGTTTAGGTTGCCAGCGGCGCGCAAAAACTCAACGCGCTCTTGAAGAATGCCGATAAAGGTAGCTGTTGGAGAATCCATGGTTTTAAATATTCACTTACTATTCGCACAATTTTGAGGAAAGCGAGTCGAATCCACTCGCCGCACTAAGTCTATCCACCAATTCCACGCGGGACGCCGGCAAATGACCCAGCGCATCACGCAAGGACGTCTCCGCTTGGCATTGGTGATGAAAAATTCCAAGCTGTCGGGCGAGCTCTTTCTCAAAATGACGCAATGCGCGCAAGCTTGGAGGGGTGGAGCTAAGGTGGTCGAGCGCGCGCTTGAGAAGATCATACAATTCAAAGTCCGGATGCTCGGGCTCGACCGCAGCTTCCATCAACTGACAACAATAAGCCGCCAGCAAGGTCGAGTGGTAATGGAGACGTAACCCCTCGCGCCAATGACGTATTGCAACCTCTCGCAAGACATGCAAGTCGCCTTGGCGGGCGCGGCCAAACGTGATTTCTCCACCGAAAAATAAATCCAACTGGCCTGCGAACGGGCTCTTCGCTCGGCGAGCACCCTTTGCCAAGGTTTTCACCAATCCATGGCCTTCGGTGAACCAGTGGACGATCAAGCTGGTTTCCGTGAGGCGGGTTAGACGGATCACAATGGCTTCCGTAGGGTGCACACAGAAATGATGTGCAAAAATTCCTGCCATGGCGACACTCATTATCCGTCCACCCACATTCAGCTCCCACACGCACCCTTCCAGCGGACGATCCATTTTTAGCGATTGCACGAGAGGGTCTTGGCTTGCTAGGGTTTCCGAGTATTTAAAAAAATGAGTTCCTATACCAATCCCTACGTCGTCAGCACCGTATCAGACTCCCCGGAAGCGGTGAGAGCGGAATTCATCCGCAAGACCTACGGCCACCTCGCCGGTGCCATCGCATTATTTATCACGCTCGAGTGGTTTTTTATCAGCCTCGGCTGGGGAAAACACGCTCTAACTGTCCTCGAAACCAGTCGTTACTCATGGCTCATCGTGTTGGGTGGATTCATGGCTGTTTCTTGGCTCGCGGAGCGATGGGCCACGAACGGATCATCCAAAGCGATGCAGTACGCTGGGCTAGGACTTTACACCGCTGCCGAAGCCGTGATCTTTCTGCCCATGATCACCCTCGCCGATTCCATGACTGGCGACGCCTCACTGCTAATCCAAGCCGGCCTGATCACGGGCGCCATGGTGCTTGGTATCTCCGCCATCGCTCTAACCACCAAGAAAGATTTCAGCTTTCTCGGTGGCATCCTTAAAGTAGGTAGCTTTGTGATGTTAGGGCTCATCGTCGCCTCATTCATTTTCCCGATCAGTCTTGGCCTTTGGTTTTCCGGTGCGATGGTCGTCTTCGCATCCGGCGCGATACTCTACAACACGAGCAACTTGCTCCACCGTTATGATCCTAATCAATACGTCGCGGCAGCCCTATCACTTTTTGCCAGCGTCGCTCTGCTCTTCTGGTATGTGTTACAAATCATCATGCGTTTGAAGCGGAATTAGAAATTGACCTAACTGTTTTTCTACCACGCAGCCTGTTGCCAAGCCTCTCTTCCACACTTGTTGTCCATGCCAAAGGTGGGCGCTGCTCTTAAAACGCATTCACCTGTGATCTTAGTGTAGCAGCCCTGCCTACTATCCAAAATCTTTCCTCACGGCACGCGTGGAAATTTCGAGAAATCTGGCGGGCGTTTTTCGAGGAACGCTTGTTTCCCTTCGCGGCCTTCCTCACTCATATAGTAGAGAAGGGTGGCGTTACCCGCGAGGTCTAGCAGGCCCATCTGGCCGTCGCAATCCGCGTTGAGGGCGGACTTTAAACAACGCAGCGCGAGCGGCGAGTGGGCGAGCATTTCACGACACCACTGGAGCGTTTCTTTTTCGAGATCAGCGAGGGGAACGACAGTGTTTACTAGGCCCATTTCAAGCGCTTGCTGCGCATCGTATTGACGACAGAGGTACCAGATCTCCCGTGCCTTTTTCTGACCGACGATGCGTGCAAGGTAACTCGAACCGAGTCCGCCATCAAACGAGCCGACCTTGGGTCCGGTCTGGCCGAAGCGGGCGTTGTCCGCCGCGATGGTGAGATCGCAGACAATGTGAAGCACGTGGCCGCCACCGATGGCGTAACCGGCGACCATCGCCACCACGGGCTTGGGCAGCGAGCGGATTTTTTTCTGCAAATCCAATACATTAAGCCGGGGTACGCCGTCCTCGCCGATGTACCCTGCGTGGCCGCGGACTTTTTGGTCGCCGCCCGAGCAGAACGCGAGGTCGCCCGCGCCGGTGAGGATGATGGCGCCGATCTTGGGGTCCTCGTGGGCTAGGTCGAAGGCAGCGAGCATTTCCTTCACCGTCTGCGGTCGAAAGGCGTTGCGGACTTCTGGTCGGTTGATGGTGATTTTGGCAATCTTACCCTCGTCCGTTGTTTCGTATCGGATATCTTCAAATTCGCGCACCGTGAGCCACATAGGTAGGCAGTCTGAACGATATCCTGCCGTGCCGCAACCCCGATACTAGGCCAAATATTCCGCCCCACTGAGCATCGCCACTGTAGATGAAAAAAAGATTGAACGTATTGCTTCGCATTTCTTTACATCTGATATCCCTCATGTAGTCTGCAAATGCTGTTCACCAAATCCATTCCAATGTTTCGTCAGTCCCGTCCGCCTGACCCTGACCAGGAACTCGTTACGCGCGCCCAACAAGGGGACACGCGAGCTTTCGATGCCCTCATCCTCAAATACGGCGACAAACTTTACGGTCTGGTTTACAATATGACGTCCCACAAGGAGGACACCCACGACCTTTTGCAGGAAATTTTCGCTCGCGCCTATCAATCCCTAGGGAAATTCAAGGGTAACTCGGCTTTTTACACCTGGATTTATCAGATCGCGGTGAATTTGACTCTCAACTTCCTGAAAAAAAGGAAACGCCGTACCAGTGTAAGCCTCAACGATATGGAGTCGTCAGTGCAGCAGGATCCGGCCCTCATCGATACCGCTCACGAGGCCAACCCTGAAAAGCAAACCAATCTTAATGAATTACAGATAAAATTGAACGAAGCGCTGAAAAAGTTGTCTGACCCCCATAGAATCGTGGTCACCCTGTTCGATATTCAAGGTATGTCTCATGGCGAAATCGCTAAGGCACTTAGCACTTCGGAAGGCACCATCCGATCAAGACTCCATTACGCGCACCTCCAGCTCCAGTCCGCCCTGCAAAACAGCTGGGAAGAAAGATTTTAAAATTATTCTTGCTTAAACTCCATTTATTTAATAATTCTTAATTATCAACCGCAGTGAAACCAACATTCGAACAAATTGGAGAACTTTTAGCCCTCAAGCGCAATGAGCGTCCAGAGGAAGGTTACTGGCAGGATTTCATCTGTGAATTCCACCAAAACCAGCGTGAGAAGTCGGTTAAGGTTTCTGGCATGAAGAATTTCTTTAGCCAATTTTCGGCTTGGTTTTCAGAGATGGGACCTACCAAGTGGGCTTACGGTGCGGGCTTAGCCTACGCGGCCGTCACTCTTGGATTTTTCCTCATACCGCACGAGGCCACCAAGGAGAACACTCCTGCTTCTCCAGTGAAATATCAACCTGCAGTTGAACAGCTCAACCAACTCGACCTAAGTCCTACGACTCAGGGTCTCGTTGGCGAACAGGTTTTTTAATTCCAGCAACCCCAAATGGTTGATTTGGAAATTCCGAACCGAGGGTGGTCGGTGAGAGTGCTATTTTTCATGAGTCTCTGCTTTTCTCTGTGCCATGGACAACCCAGCACAGATTCTTCCCGCTGGAAGGTAAATTTCCCAGCATTGCCAGATGGAAAGACCAGCGAGTCCACCGCCGTCTCGGTGAATGAACGCTCCGCAGCGTTGGTGATCGTGGCGACCGGGGCAGATGCCACGAATGCGACGCTCAAACTCGGCAACCACAACGTGCCAGTCAAAATGATCGGGTATGATTCCGTTTCGCGGTTGGGCTTTATTCAAGCGAGCGGTGGAATCGCCCCCGAAACTCTCAACTGGTCTGAAGCCGCCAGCAAAAATGAGAATGCCGCCTTGCACGCGGTCGAGGGCGGAAAATCCACAACTGCCCAATGTGCAGGATGGGTCAAACAAGTGGGAGGAAAAATCTTACCGTTCGCGCTGCTACGGGTGAACTTCAGCCAAACGGTACCGACCCCAGGGACACCCCTTTTCGACAACGCCGAGCGGGTCGTTGCCGTTGTTTTTCAAAGCGCCAATTCGGGCAATGTGGGCTACGCAATTCCCGCAGAGGCCGTGCACCGCGTGAAACGCGATATTTTCAATGGCGGCCTGTTAAATCGCGGTTGGCTCGGGATAGCCCTACGTCCGGAATCTCAAACTCCAAAAATCAGTAGAGTCCTACCAGGATCGCCAGCCGAAGCCGCTGGGGTGAAACAGGACGACGTGCTCCTCAGCATCGGAACCCGCCAGATCAAAGAATACGCTGACGCCGCGAATGCTTTTTTCTATCTGATTCCCGGACAATCGGTGGACGTAAAACTGCGACGCGGCGGCGAACAGCTCGCGCTTTCTCTAACACCAATTAAGCCCTGATAATATCTTTTTCGTTAGAGAAAAAGAAACCGACTAGACATTGATTGCGGCACGACGCAGGCGATCCATGATCGCCACTCCAAGCCCTGTTTCGCTAACAGGCTCAGCAATAATCGCATCAAGACCCGCTTCATCTAACTGTCGCATGACAAAGAACAGTCGGATCGCTGCCTCCGCGAGCTTGCCGCTTCCAGGGCTGAGGGACTCGATAACTTCCCAATCGTGGAGCGTGACGTAGGGGCTATCGTCATCACCGGTGTAGCTAAGCAGCCCGTATTTTTTGCCTTCCTCAGGAACAAATTCTGATAGGTTCTCCAACAGAATCAACGGCGTGAGCGGCGCGTAATGGCTTGCGAGTTGACCGGGGGCTTGCGGAGCATCCGTCTGGTTTTCGCGAACTTTTTCCACCCTGCCGTAATCTTGGAGCTGCTCCTTAGTGATCGGTCCCGCGCGATGGAGGCGAAAAATTGGCTTTTTGCCCTCGCGTGGTTCGATAGAAATGATCGTGCTCTCCACGCCCTCTGCACAGGCCCCTGCGTCGACGATGAGTGGAATGCGGCCACCGAGCTCCTTCATCACTGCGGAGGCGGACGTCGGAGAAATTCGCCCAAAGCGATTCGCGCTGGGTGCGGCGATCGGGCGCCCGAGTTCTTTGCAAACCGCCCGGAAAACCGGATGGGCGCTCTGGCGGACCGCCACGGTGGGAAGCCCGCTGGTCACCAGATCCGGCACATCCGAATGCTTGGGTAAGATCAACGTCAGCGGCCCCGGCCAAAATGCGGCGGTTAGTTTGTTCACGGTTTCCGCGATATCATCGGGCACGATGGCGACGTTTTTCAAATCTCCGCGCGAGGCGATGTGGACGATCAACGGATCGAACGAAGGCCGTTCCTTCGCGACGAAAACTTTGGCAACTGCTTCAGGATTAAATGCATCGGCCGCCAAGCCGTAGACGGTCTCGGTGGGCAGGGCGACGATTTCACCGCCTCGCAGCAAGGCGCAGGCCTCGGTGACGGCCTCTTTCATTTCATCATCGGCAACTTGAACAATTCGGGTCTCGTGCACGCAGGAGGTTAGCCAGAGTGAGTCGCATCTGGCGAACCCAGAATTTTCAAATTGTGCAGATCAAGCAGCAAGTTGGACCTAAATAGGGCAAGGACTTCGTGGCCCCATGGTTTTTCCGTCGATTACTTCGGGTCCGACGAGGTAGTGTCTGCGCATGAACGAATCGCAGATCCCGCCAAAGAACATTGTTCTCATCGGCTTCATGGGCAGTGGAAAATCAACCGTCGGGCGAGAACTGCACCACCGCTTAGGCTACCCCCTCGTGGATATGGATCAGGTGATCGAGATGCGAACCAGGAAATCAATCCGTACGATTTTCGAAAAGATGGGAGAAGAAGCCTTTCGTGAGATGGAGACAACTCTGTTAAAAGAGCTGATCGATCCCACAGTCCCACGCCGGATCATTTCAACCGGCGGCGGCGTGATCGGGCGTGAGCAGAACCGGATCATGTTACGCCAACTCGGCTACGTCGTCTGGTTAAACGCGCCTCTCAAGGTCCTTCTCGACCGAACTGCAAAGAACCTCGACCGACCCTTACTGCATGTCGATGACCCAGCTTCAAGAATTGAAGCTCTCATGACCGTACGCAAGCCACTCTATGCCGAAACCGCTCATCTGAAAATTGATACCGCTGAGCTCGATAGCGATGAAATTGCCACAGGGATTCTCGAAAGCGCACGATACTTTTTCGCCGGCCATCTGTAATTCTAATGGTCGGACAAATTAAAACATGGGCGATGGAGTTGGGCTTTGATGATTGCCGGATCGCCATCGCGAAGCAGGCCAGTCATGCCGACTTATTTCATGAATGGATCGCAGAAGGAAAGCACGGGGAAATGTTATGGATGGAGAGGACTCCCGAACGCCGGTGTGATCCGCGTGAAGTACTGCCGGGTTGTAAATCAATCATTTGTCTAGCACTCAACTACTATCCAGGCCGTAGTCCATTTCCAAAAGATCACGATGGCGGCTATCGAATCGCACGATATGCATGGAATGAGGATTACCATGATTTGATAGAAAAGCGACTGCGAGAATTTGACGAAAAGTTACAAACGCTTGATGGCACACAACGTTTTTATGTCGACACCGGACCCGTGTTAGAACGCGACTTTGCGAGCGACGCCGGTCTCGGTTGGAACGGGAAATCCACGGTACAAATTCACCGGAAACTGGGCGCATGGTTCTTTCTCGCCGAGTTGCTAACCACACTCGACCTAGTGCCCGACGCGCCCTTCGGCGACCACTGCGGGAAGTGTACCGCCTGTATCACCGCCTGCCCTACCCAAGCCATCACCGCGCCACGGCGCTTGGACGCAAGACGTTGCATTTCTTACCTAACCATCGAGCACAAGGGCTCGATTCCCGCAGAATTTCGCGCAGCAATAGGTGACCGGATTTATGGCTGTGACGATTGCCTCGACGCCTGCCCGTGGAACCGCTTCGCGGAAGAGTCACGCGATATAACATTTCACGCCAAGGCGACGGTTTTCGAAAAACGTCTGCGTGATTTTCTCGACCTCGACGATGAAGGGTTCCGCGCCTTGTTTGCCAAATCACCCATCAAGCGCATCAAACGCACACGGTTTTTGCGGAACGTCTGCGTGGCGTTAGGAAATACGGGAACCTGGGAAGACTTACCCGCATTGACTCGCGCCGCGTGTGATCCGGACCCGTTGATCGCCGAGCACGCCGCGTGGGCGGTGACGCGTCTGCGTGAGCGCTTGAGTGAATAAAGCCATCCATCAAAGATCAGATGATGATCACAGAGTGACGGCTCATTCTGGTCAAACCTACATGGAGATTTTGCGCGAAATAAATTCCAAAGCCGGAAAGGATTTGTTAGTCTGTTAGTTTCTGAGAGTGACTTGGACATCGCTTGCTTAAAAATGAATATAACGCCAATGCTCCGATTCCCGAAAAGCCTGACTATCCACCGGTTCCTTTTTGCAAATCTCGGATGCTCCACAAGACGCCCACTCCTGCGATAACCGTGTTTACGCCTTCCTCCGCCAGTCGGAGAGAAACCTCACTGTCCGACCAAGTGTTTCGTGAGGTGAACCGGTACCGTAGCGATAGGAGCAGGCAAGAAGTCCGTCTCGATGCTTGCCTCGGCAGATTGGCCCACGATCATGCGAAATTCCTGAGCGCCAATCGCGAAGAACATGGTCTCCGCAGTCGGGAAGTGAGCCACTACGGCTTCAAAAAGCGGGCACGGACCGCCCAGTTCAACGAGGGCTTCATCGAAGTGGTCGAGAATGTGGTTTCCTACAAAAACGGCAACGGCGCGACGCTTGTTAGGCTCTGATCGCATTCCGAATTCCCTGAGAAAACAATGAGGGCCGACTACCAATGCACCGGTGTTGGCACGGTCTTGGATACGGACATTATGTTATTCTCCGTGCAGCTTTTTGCCACCAACCGCCGACTCGAACACGGGCTGGGCCACCCACCTCAACGCCTTTTGAAAAGTTGTGGATACATGGATGAAACGAAGCGCAACCGCGATCGGCTCAAGTCGCACCTTTCCCCGTTGCGGGCCTGACCGGTTGGGGGCCGGACGCATCCATGCGCCGGTGAAACTCCTGAATAAAATCCACGAAGAAATTTTCTGGCGATCTCTCCGCACGCTTCAGAGCCAACAGCTTCTTGATTTGGGATTGGGTGATTCGAGTTTTCATGACATGGCGGTTTGGTTGGCTTCGTCGGCAGCCAGGAAGGCCACCGAGCTACTCATTCAGAAGTGTAACTCCGAGGCCAGGCGCCGGGATCTGGTCAAACGGGCAAAATCCATATTTGGAATCGCCAGCGCACCATAGATCCCGAAACTTTTCGCGAGGATCGTGCGGGCATCGGAAACGAGACGATGCGCGATATCAGTCGACGGCGATCGAAATTGCCGGATATTGGTCATACCAGATTTTGTGTTTTCTATTCCATTCGCGCGCGGGATTTGTGTGGACAGTTTGCAGGTGGCTTTCACCTCCTGACTGGGGCGTTTCGGAAACTCGATGATGTTATATGGAAATGGGTTGAGTTCTTGTAGATTGGCGGCTTTCATGAGTTTTTGGCGTTCGTTTGGTTGATAGGAACGACGGGCAGTTTTTGCAATATCCCCGTTGACTTGGTCTGGCCTTCTTGGACGGACTTTGACGTTCCAGGATCAGGTACTTACACGTTCCGTGCCAAGGTGCGATGATAATCATAACCCGCTGATTGTGAGACCACTAAAAAATAAGTGGTCTGCTCTCGAATCCTTCCCGAACGAGAAAAGCCTGTAAAAATTGCAGTAAATTCTGCAATAATTGATGGCTCGCCAGACATTGGTTTTTCGCCGAATCGCCTCGCACGACGGGGTCGTCTTTCAGAGGTTCCACATTTAGATGGACCAGCTCCTGCCCCGTTCTTGCGAACTCTGCACACCTTGAGTTGGTGGCGTGGGTGCACGGCGGCTTGACCTATCAACAAAACTATACATTTTGTCTGGGATTATGAATTATTTGAAAACTTCAAAAGCGTGACATCATTTTTCATCCATAATTTATTCATGCACAGAGCTTTTCAAAAATGAAATTTCCTACTAACCGGACACTCGTGATTTTAATTATTCAAATAAACTCCGAATAAATCAAATCCCTCATGTTCTCCTCATGAAGGGGGTGCTATCGGTTACAACTTTGCTAAGGAAAATAACAATACCATTATATTAACAGAGTTTAACCTATATCATATCTGATCCATGACAATTTCACCACGTTCGATCTATATTCCGGTCATTGCCCTATTCAAGACAAGCCTGCTCCATGCCGACCTGGTTCTTGAAACCGAGACGACGGAGCTTGGGAAGCAGGGCGATTGCCTCATCAGCACCGCACTCCAAGTAGAACGAGCAAGCGACGGAGGCACGGCTTATTTCACTGTTAACCAGTTTGAATACGGTATCACCGACCGCTCGGAAATTCTCATCGAACCCTTCTTCTACGAGTGGAACAGGCCTAAGGACGGTCCTGCCTACAGTGGCGTCGGCGATTTGGAAATCAGTCCTTCGTACGTGATGGTACTGGACGATCCCAATTCATGGATTCCAGCAGCCGCTGCGGCGTTCAAGCTGAAGGTCCCCACCGCGACCAATCGGAACATCGGAACCGGGGAGTTCGACTATCAGCCCTACATCATCCTCGGGAAAACCATCGGCCCGTGGATATGCAACGTGAACTTCGGCTACGACTTCGTCACCTCGCCGAAGGATGAGCCCCTCAACAACCAGTTCATCTATGACTTCTCCGTTCAGCGAAACGTCACTGATAGACTCGGGCTCTATGCCGAAATCTTCGGTAATTCCTCGCCAGCCAGCGGCGAAAAAGGAACCTTCGCCGGTGCCATCGCTGCCGAATACAAATTCAACGAACACTTCAATGTCTTCACCAGCCTCGGCTACGACACCGACCATGTGGTCACCCTACGGTCCGGCTTCAACATCGAGTTCTGATTTTCTGGGTCATGAAAATCTGTGCCACCAATCTCGGAGAGACGGTCTGAGATTTTCTCTCGATGACGATAAACGGTGGCCTCGCTGAAAACATCGATCCTTGTCATCCCTTTTTTAACCTGCAACGACTTCCTCGACATCATTGATTGCGAATTTAAAAACTCCCAAGAAAGTCTCGGCACATACTCCGAGGCAGGTGTGGGTTGTCGCCGCCACCCTGCTGTTTGTTGGTTGCCAAGCCTACGAGCCGAAGCCCCTCGATCCGCAGGCAAACGCCATCCACTTCGGGAAACGCCGGTTGGATGACCCGCAGGTGCGTTCATCACTGGCGGCTTCCGGCGCATGGAACAATGAGCGCGGGTGGCCGCCCTCACCATGGAAACTGCGCGAGCTACAAGGTGCTGCTTTATACTACCACCCCGAAATCGCGGTAGCGAAGGCAAAGGCCGCCACCGCCCGCGCGGCGATTGTCACTGCGGATACTGCTCCCAATCCCACGCTTTCATACGCTCCGGAGCTCGGAAATCCCGGCGTTGGAATCAATCCCTGGGTGCTGGGATTTTCTCTGGACTATCAGATCGAGACCGCCAACAAGCGTGGCGAGCGCACCGCTCAGGCGAAGGCCCAAGCAAACGCCGCAGCGCTGTCCATCTCCGACACCGCTTGGGCTGTTTCGTCGGGTGTCCGTGCGGCACTGCTCGAACTGGAATCCGCCACGCGGCGATTGGAAATTCTCGAGACCCAGCGTGCGAATGACGACGCCACCGTATCAATGGTCGCCGAGCGGATCAAAGCGGGAGAAGCGCCACGCAGCGATCTCGGAATCTATCAGACTCAGCAGGGCCGCGATTCTCTCGATCTCGCCGATGGCCGGAGCAAGTTGGACGCATCGCGTGCGAAGCTGGCCGATGCCGTAGGGGTTCCCGCCGTTTCGATCCGTGGCACGGCGGTGAGTTTCGGGCCCTTGGACCATTTGCCTGAGATTCCCTCGGAGCGTTCGCTTCGCAAGACGGCGCTGATCCGTCGCAGCGACGTCCTTGGTGCGCTGGAGGACTACGCGGCGGCGGACGCGGCGTTGCGATTGGAAATTGCCAAACAGGTTCCCGATCTCCATCTGAATCCGGGCTACACCTTCGACCAAGGTCAGTCGAAATGGGCGATCGGTTTTGGCCTGACGCTTCCCATCGACCGTAACGCTGGGCCGATCCGCGAGGCCATCGCCAAACGCGATGAAGCTGCCGCTGTTTTTGATCGTTTGCAAATCGGCATCCGTGGAGAACTCGACCAGTCTCTGGCCAGCTACCATGCCGACCGCCAGAGGCTGCGCGAAGTGGAATCACTTGTCGAATCCCTGACGCGACAACTCGCCGATGCAGAGCGACTCTCCAAGGCGGGGGAAGGTGATCGCCTTGCAGAAAATACCGCAAAATCTCTTGTCCTTCAGGCCAGACTCGCCCGTATTGACGCTTTGACTCAAGCCCAGCAGTCGCTTGGCCGGTTGCAAGACAGCGCACGCATTTCCATCGATGAACATTAAATCGTTAGTTCCAGTTTTTGCCGTGATTAGCGGCCTCGGCCAAATCCGCGCCATGGAAGTGAAAGGGGAAGTACAGAAATTGCTTGGAATCGAAACCATTGATCTTGCCGCGAAATCGCTTCCGCCCGAGATTGTCGTGTTTGGCAGTGTCTTGTCGCCCGCGCCCGTCATCGATCTGATCCGGCAAATCAGCACCGCACGGGCGGCCGTGGATGTTTCCCAAGTTGCACTGGAACGAGTGGAGAAACTTTTTGTATCCGGTAAACTGGTCGCGGAGAAGGACGTGCAGGCCGCACGGGCGCAACAGGAGTTAGATAAGGCAGCATTGCAGGCTCTAGAGGACCGCCTCGTGCTAGAGTGGGGACCTTGGTTCTCGAAGAAATCAAGGGATGAGCGGGACAAGTTGGTAGATGATTTGTTAGCAGGTCGCCAGTCTATCATCCGGCTTTCCATCCCGCGCGGTGAGGCCTCCGTGGCCAAGCCCGTCGCGGCGAGGTTGCATTCCTTCGGCCAGGAAAAATCAAGCATGCGCCTGACTGAGATTTTTCCAGCGCTTTCCGTGGACGCCGCCTATCAGGCACAGTCCTACGTCGGTGTGATCGAAAACAAGGATGCGTCTTTGGCTGTCGGACTTTCGCTCACCGGTGCCATGGAGTTCGAGGGCAAGACCCGCGAGGGAATAGTTGTCCCGCAGGCAGCTGTGGTTTTTTATCTCGGTAAGGCATGGATCTATCAAAAGTCGGGTGATGAGGAATTCGAGAGGCTTGAAATTTCAATCGAATCTCCGGTGGACGGTGGATGGTTTCTGGAGGGCGGTGCCGTCAAGCCGGACGACGTCGTGATCAAGGGTGTCCAGTCTCTACTTTCGCAGGAAACACTCGGCCCTGCCGAAGAGGAGTGAACGCCCTATGCTAAGCTCGATCATCCAGCAATCCTTACGCTTCCGCGGCGTGGTCGTCATTGGCGCGTTGCTGGTCATGGCGCTTGGAATCTATCAAACATCGAAATCATCGCTCGATGTTTTTCCTGATTTTGTTCCGCCGCAGGTGACGATCCAGACCGAGGTCCCTGGTCTAACGCCGGAGCAGGTGGAAAGTCTTGTCACTTATCCGGTCGAGTCGGCGGTCAGCGGCATCGCGGGGTTGGATACGGTCCGTTCCGAATCGATCCAAGGACTCTCGGTGGTAACGGTGGTTTTTGACGAATCCTCCGATATCCTCGTGGACAGGCAATTGCTCGCCGAGCGCATGACCGAGGTCGCCGGACATCTTCCCAAGGAAGCCAAGGCTCCCACGCTCTCGCCACTGGTTTCCTCGACGATGGATTTGTTGAAAATCGGGCTGACCTCGGAAAGTGCTACTCCCATGGAAATGCGCACGCTTGCCGACTGGCAACTCAAGCCGCTCCTTCTTGCGGTGCCAGGCGTGGCGGATGTGAGCGTGGTAGGCGGCGAGGTCGAGCAAATGCAGATCAAAGTGGATCCACAGCGTTTGCAGGAGTTGCAAATTACCCTCGCAGAGGTAATCAAGGCCGCTGGGGAAGCTACCGGAATCCGTGGTGCCGGCTACATCGAGACAGCAAATCAGCGCCTGCTGGTGGCAGCGGAAGGGCAATTTTCTGATCCAGCCATCCTCGGCGCGACGGTGATCAAGGGTAGTGGCGGGGAAGCAGTTAGGCTGAAGGATGTAGCGGAGATCAGCAAGGCAGCATCACCTCGGTTCGGGGATGCATTGATTCAGGGAAAGCCTGGTGTGCTGTTGGCGATGACAAGCCAATTCGGCACCAATACGCTCGACGTGACACGGCGTGTCGAGGCGGCGCTGCAGGATTTCAAGCCGACCTTGGAAAAGCGGAAAATCACGCTACATGGAAGTCTGCACCGGCCTGCAAACTTCATTGAGATCGCGCTCGGTCACATCGGTCACTCGCTGGCCGTCGGCGCAGTGCTCGTGGTATTGGTGTTGTTATTTTTTCTTCGCAGCCCGAAGACTGCTCTCATTTCCTTCCTTTCGATTCCGCTATCCCTTTTATCCGCAGTGATCGTCTTCCGTGCCTTCGGAGTGACGTTGAATACGATGACGCTTGGCGGCTTCGCGGTGGCTATCGGCGTGGTGGTGGATGACGCGATCATCGACGTAGAGAATATTGTCCGCCGCTTGCGGCAAAACGCAGCGTCGCCTTTGCCGCTGTCTCATGCCCGGGTGATTCTCGAAGCCTCGTTGGAAGTCCGCAGCGCGATCGTGTATGCCACATTGATCGTCATCGCAGCGTTCCTGCCGGTGTTCATGTTGGGAGGAATCCAGGGCAAGTTTTTTCTGCCCCTGGGTCTTGCGTTCGTGATGGCGACGATCGCGTCGCTTTTGGTCGCCATCACAGTCACTCCCGCACTGTGTTCCTTGTTGCTGGGCAAGCTGAAGGAGGATCACGAGCCATTTTATCTGCGATGGATGAAGTGGCTTCACTCCCATGGGCTTCAGGTGGTCGCCCGTTTTCCTAAGCTGACTTTCCTGCTAGCACTGCTCATCCTTGGTGGCGTGGTGGCGCTGGTACCGACTCTGAAAACCGCGTTTCTACCGGATTTTCGGGAAGGCCATTTCGTGCTCCAACTTTCCGCTGTGCCCGGAACCTCGCTTAAGGAGATGTCCCGCTTGGGAACCTTGGTGTCAAATGAGCTGTTAGCAGACCCTCGGATCCTAAGCGTGGAACAACAGTCCGGACGCTCGGAAGCCGGCGTCGATACATGGGGGCCGGAGCGTTCGGAATTCCACATCGAGTTGAAGCCCGGGATCGGAACGGATGAGGAGCAGGCGCAGGAAGACATCCGCACCTTGGTCGGCCGATATCCCGGAATTCAAACGGAGGTGCTCACGTTCCTTGGTGATCGCATCGGTGAAACGATCAGTGGTGAAACCGCTGAGATCGTCCTTAGTTTATATGGCGACGACCTCGACGCATTAGAAAAAAGCGCAGGGGACATTGCCACGGTTCTGGAGAAGGTCGCTGGAGCCTCCGATGTCATCGTCCAGTCCGGATCCAAATCCCCACGTCTCGTCGTCCACTTAAAACCAGGGGTGTTAGGCCAGCTCGGATTGCGACCGGCGGAAGTGCTCGACGCACTACAGGCGGCATATCAAGGCACGGAGGTTGCGCAGCTTTACGAAGGCAGCAGGGTGATCCCGCTAGTCGTCACCGGTGGCGGTGACACATCGGACGTGGGGCTTCTCGGGGAAATGCCTTTGGTTACTTCTAACGGCGGCATCATCCGCCTGCGCGACGTGGCCGCTGTCTTCCCAGCGTCGGGTCGGGCCTCCATTCAACATGATGGTGGCCGGCGCCGGCAAGTGATCACATGCAATTCCCAAGGTCGCAGCGTCAACGAGGTGGTCGCGGACGCGAAGAAAAAGATCGCCGCCGAGGTGAATCTCCCCGCTGGGATGCTGCTCGTTTTCACTGGAGCCGCCGAATCGGAAGCGGAGGCACATCGCAATCTAGCTGCTTCCTCTACACTCGCCGTCGTGCTAGTCATCCTTCTGTTATGGATTGTGTTCAAATCGGGAAGAAATGTCGCATTGGTGATGGTGAATCTTCCCTTCGCGCTGGTCGGCGGCATTCTCGCACTGTGCCTCAGTCAGCTACCCATTTCGTTAGGTGCGCTCGTGGGCATGGTCACTTTGTTTGGTGTTAGTACTCGCAACGCGATCATGATGCTCTCCCACTACGAACACCTTGTCACCGTAGACGGTGCTCCGTGGAACCTAGAAACCGCCGTTCGCGGTGCGGGCGAAAGGATGATCCCCGTGATGATGACGGCCATGGTCACTGCACTGGCGCTACTTCCCATTGCCCTAAAGCCAGAAGCCGCCGGTCAGGAGATCGAAGGACCGATGGCGATCGTCATCCTCGGTGGATTGATCAGCTCGACCCTCTTAAATTTACTGCTGCTTCCCGCACTGGCTCTTAGGTTTGGGCAATTTGGGAATAATACACTGCAATGTGAAGGTCCAAATGTTCCAGCCATTGGCGCGAATCCGGACGCTTCGCTGCTTGATTGAAAACACGTAACATCATGACACCAAATACCCCATCCATTGCCGCACTTATCTTGGTTTTAATAGCACCATGGCCTTGCCGAGCTGAAGCGATCGTCTTGAACCCCGAGGAACCTATCGTCATCAAAGACGCCAAGGCTGGCTTTGATTTCATTCAGGTGGATACTCTCGCGCGGCGGTTGCTAGCCAACCACACTCGCAACGGAACGTTCGATGTCTTCGATCTCGATTCAGGTGCGCTTATCAAGCTCTGCCCGGTGGGTGCGGCGCAGGGGGTGGCGGTAGATGAAAAAGGGGGTAAATACTACGTCGGCGTTAGCAAGGAGAAGAAACTGGTAACCATCGATGCGAAGACTTTGGAGAAAACCGGAGAGGTGACGCTACCTGGTCCGGCTGATGATGCGCTCTTCGATCCGACGAACGGGCTTGTCTATGTCTGCCACGATGATGGGAAGGATCTTTGGGTGATCGACCCCTCCGCCGGGAAGATCATTGCGAGCGTCGAAATCGGCGAGGCACCAGAAGTCCTCGTTTACGACGCCGGAGCCGATCGTATCTATCAGAATATCAAGTCGTCTTCAGTTGTTTCGGTCATCAATCCAGCGACGAACAAGGTCGAGCAAGATTGGGCCGTCTCACCTGCCACTGGGCCGCACGGCCTAGCGCTTGATGGCGCCACTCACCGCCTTTTCGTGGCAGGTGCGAATGGGAGGCTTGTCGTTCTTGATTCATCGAACGGCAAGTTGGTGGCTGATATCGGTCTCCCACCTGGAGTCGATCAGATCGCCATCGACCCCGAACTCAAGCTCATCTATTGTCCCAGTTCCAAACAAGGCACACTGACCGTCTACCGGGAAACTGAAGCGGGGGTGGAATCCGCAGGTGAGGTCGCCATCGCGAAAGGTTGCCACTCCGTCGCGGTCGATCCGAAGACACACGCTGTCTGGATCGTCTATGCAGATACCAAGCAAGCCTTTTTGCAGCGGTTAGTACCAACTCCGCATTTGAAACCCTGAATGTGGATCGGATCGCTGTTCGTCGCGGTCAATACCAACTCCGCTGGTACTGAGGTTCAATGCCGGAGAACAGGACAGCGGAATTGATTCTGCGATCATTCAAGCGGGAGGATTTGCGCTTGCCAGTTTTAAGACGAACTCGATCCATCCGTCATCTGTCCGGCGTGCCAATAGCGTGGCGTCCATGGCCTTGGCGGCCTCTAGGCTGAGCGTCAGCCCGATGCCCAAATGAGTTCCTGCATCTCTGTGTGCTGGATCCTTGCGAAACAATGGTTCAAATAGGCGCTCAAGATTTTCGGGCATATCAAGGCATGGGTTTGCAATCCGAATTTCAGCTTGTCCGTCGAATACCTCGCAGCGAATATGAACGTCGCTGTCGACGGGCGTATAGGAAAGCGCATTGTCGAGCAGGTTGTTAAAAATAATTTTTAGAAGCGTGAAATCCCCAGTGACCATCATCGGAACACTCGGTAATTGGAGCTTCAACCACAGACTGCGTTGCACAAAAAGGGGTTGGAATACCTCGACGCATTGATTGATGATTTTTTCGCAATCGAACGAAATAATGTGCGGTTTGTAGTTTTTCTGTCCAATGCGTGAGAGTGCGGAAAGCCTTTTCACCAGATCACCGAGTTCGGTAGCTGTCTTCCGGCAAGACTCTAAATGCTTGCAATAGTCGGCTGCTTCGCGCGGTTTGGAGAGCGCGAGTTCGGTTGTCGCCTGCAAACCTGCGATGGGTGTGCGCAGTTCGTGCGCCGCATGGCGGATGAAATCCTGCTCGCGCTGCCGGATGGCGGAGACTCGTCCAAGCAGTAGGCCGAAACTCTTCGCTAGGCCTGATAGTTCTATGGGGAGCGCTTCAGGCAAGTCTAATGCCGAGTCGAGCTGGTGTTCGGAGCGGTCCCTCATCTGCGTGGTCAGGTCATTGATAGGGCGGAGGGTGATACGTACGACCCGGTCGACAATCAGTAGGCCCAGCAACAAGGTCGCCAGACTCCCTCCGGCGAGGATCTCACGCAGTCGTGCCAGTGTGCGATGAACCGGTTCTGTATCCCGAGCGACTACAAGGATGTGTGGCAGGGAATTCGTATCAATGAAATGGCCCTTTTCCTTCATTCGCTCGATTTCCTCAGGTAGCACGAAAGGAAAAATTCTCAACCCGATGGCATGAGCGCTATGGCCGTTTGGGAGATCGATGCTTTTAAGGCTAGGGGCTCCCCCTGGGCCGGTGAATTTGGGCAAGTCAAGAAGCCTTAGGCTAGGAGAACGGGTGGTCGTGTCGGCAGTTTCATTCCAGAACTGGAATAAGCTGTCTGCGATCAGCATGTTGTTGGTTCCTATCCCTTCCCTCCATTCAAAGGATATTGAGCCGTTCTCTAGCTCCACCTCATTCACTAACAGAGCGGCGGTTTGTGAGATGGACTCATCCACTTCGCGGTAGAGACTCCTTTTTGCGAGTAGATAGACACCGCAGGAGAGGAAGCATAGCAACACCCCAACCCCAAAGCCGCAGCGAATTAATAACTTACGGCGGAGCGAAGGTTGTCTCATGGCGACGATTCCTCTAGAAGATACCCCATCCCACGACGGGTGTGGATCAGGTCGGGTTGACCATTTGCATTGAGCTTTTTTCGCAGATAGCCAATGTATACGTCCACGGTGTTGCTGCTACCGCCAGTGCCGTCCTCAAACACGTGTTCCCAGATGTTCGTTCTAGAGACAGTCTCTCCTGATCGATAGAAAAGATACTCCAAAAGGCGGTATTCCAATGCAGTGAGGTCGATCATGCACCCGCCTCGATTTACGGTGCGCCGCATCGGGTCGAGCTCTATATCTCCCACTTTCATGACGGGTGACTTTTTGGAATAGTTTCTCCGCAGCAGGGCTCGCACTCGTGAGAGGATCTCTGAAAGTTGAAATGGCTTGACTACATAATCGTCCGCTCCGGCATCAAGCGCATCGAGTCGGTCCTCAAGTCCATCACGGGCGCTCAAGATGATAATATGCAGTGGGTTCTGCTTCGCACGCAAGCGATTGAGTATTTCCATGCCATCCATTTTTGGCAGCATCAGATCCAACAGAATGAGAGCATACCCGCCGCCTTCCGCGGCCCAAAGGCCTTCGTCACCAGTTGCTGCGGTGTCAACGAGATACCCAGCCTCACGGAGGTATTGGCTGACGGCATCGCGCAGCGGCGTGTGGTCCTCGATGAGCAGCAGGCGCATGGTTTTGCATATACTGGGTGGATAAAGGGCTTCCTGCAAGTCTGGGAGGAGGTCTATTTTTCAGATCATTCAAAGGGCATGCCGACCCTCGCTTCGTTTATTCATCCCTTACCGCCAAACTAAACCCTCACACGAGACTCGTTCAACGTTTTGATCTGGCAATGTTTATGCACTTTCTTTCAATCGATAATGCTACACTCATCTTCAACCTCTAAAATCACAGATGTTGATGGTTGGGATTCGCCCAGCCGCGACAAATTTAGAACCACTAATCAAAACACAGAATCATGAAAAATATACAAGCCATCAGAACCTTTGCCCTCACGCTCGCACTCAGTGCCGGCGCCGCCTTTGCGGAAGAGGACAAGGACGAGAATGTCGCCTTCGCCACGCTGCCAGCAGCTGTCCAGAATACCATCCAGGCCCAGGCTGACGCGAAGGGCGCTACGGTCGGCGACGTCGAAAAGGAAACAGAAGACGGAAATCTTTCCTACGAAGCCGAGATCGTTCAAAAGGACGGGAAGAAGTTCGAGGTCGAGGTGGCCGAAGACGGCACACTCGCCAAGGTCAAGGCTGACGATGACGAGAAGGAGGATAAACAAGGAAAGGATGAAGAGAAGGACGACGACGAGGAGGAAAAGTAAATGGTCTAAACCGTTCGCTTGACGCCCCTGGGCCCATGACCGAAGTATGGCAGATGCCAGCCCGGTCGTGGGCCACTTGCCATATTATTTCATTTCCCATGCGTTTGCTTTTTGTCGAAGACTCGAAACGGTTGCAACAGACCGTGGGCACCGCGTTGCGCCGCGCGGGTTTCGCGGTCGATGTCAGCGGCGATGGCACGGAAGGCCTGTGGCTGGCAGAATCCAACGAATACGACGCCATCGTTCTCGACATCATGCTGCCGGGCATCGACGGCCTCGCGCTGCTCCACCGCCTGCGCGAACGCGGGAGCAACACCCATGTTCTTCTCCTAACGGCACGCGATACCGTGGCGGATCGTGTGCAAGGACTGGGTGCCGGAGCGGACGACTATCTGGTGAAACCCTTCGCGCTGGATGAACTCCTCGCCCGTGTCCACGCGCTGTGCCGCCGCGCCTACGACAGCAAGCAGAGCCAAATCGTCGTCGGCGATCTGAAAATCGATACCGCCACGCGCACGGTTACCCGCGCGGGCCGTCTGCTTACCCTGCAGGCGCGCGAATACGCAATAACCGAATATCTTGCGCGACGCTCGGGGCAGGTGGTCTCCCGCACGGAGATCGAAGCGCACATTTACGATGGCGATGCCGCGCTGATGAGTAACGTTGTCGATTCCGCGATCTGTGCGCTGCGCCGTAAGCTCCAAGCGGCCAATCCCGAGCCAATCATTCATACTCGGCGGGGCTTCGGCTATGTCATGACCCCGTCCGCCCCATGAAATCCATCCGACGCCAACTCACCCAACAGCTCGTACTTGGTTCTCTCCTGATCGCCGGATGCGGCGGCACAGCGGCCTACATCACTATGCGCGCGGCGGTGCTTCGCCAGTTCGACGAGGCATTGTTGGGAAAGGCGGGTGCCGTGTGCGCCCTAACTATGCAGGGTCGCAACGGACGCCCCCACCTCGAAGTGGAGGATGTACGCTCATTGGGATTCACCGATGACGGGAGCGACCATTATTTCCAAATACGGCTCCTCAATGGAAAAAGCATCGCCCGCTCGCCGTCGGTTCTTGGCGGGGAACTTCCTTCGCTGGGGAATTCCGTTAGTACGCCCGAGTTCCGCGACATCACGCTGCCAGGCGGGGCGGGCGGGCGAGCGGTAGCGTTCACTTTCCTTCCGCGCGCCGAGGACGAGGATGACGAGGAAAAGCATTCCCAGCCCGCACCGGTTCCCGCCGAAATCATCGTGGCTTCGTCGCGGCAATCGCTGAACAGCACCCTCCGCTTGATGCTCACCGCGCTGGGACTTAGTACGGCTGTGCTGGTGGTCGGCGCTTGGTTGATGGTGCCACGGATTTTGCGCCGCGGATTTCGGCCACTCGACGTGTTGGCTGATCGTGTAACTGGCATTGACGCTGATTCGCTCGCCACCCGTTTTCCCGAAACCGGAGTACCTGCCGAGATCGCACCCATCGCCCGTCGGCTGAACGATTTGTTCGAACGGATCGGCGCTTCCTTCGAACGCGAACGCCGTTTCAGCGCAGATCTCGCCCACGAATTACGCACTCCGCTCGCCGAACTGCGCAGTCAGGCTGAACTCGCCCTTAAATGGCCCGATGCTCGCGCCACCACCGCCGATGCCGACACGCTCGCCATCACGCTCCGCATGGAGCACCTCGTGACACGGCTATTAGCCATCGCCCGCGCCGAGGGTGGCCACGCCGACGTGGTCAGCGAACGGGTGGACATGGGATCCGCCGTGCAAACCGCATGGCGTCCTTTCGCCGGACGCGCCGCCGCCAAAGGACTACGCGTTGCATTCGACCTGCCGCTCGATCTGGCCGTCGAATGCGATCCCGCGCTGCTGCGTGAAATCCTCGCAAACCTATTCTCCAACGCTGTGGACCACACTCCCGCAAGTGGCGAGGTGAATGTCGCGGCAAATCTCACTTCCGGCACTTTTAGCCTAAGCGTGAGCAACACCGTCCAAGGTCTCGACGCTGCAGATGTGGAGAAAATGTTTGACCGCTTTTGGCGCAAGGAAGCCTCGCGCTCGGACGACGAACACGCCGGCCTCGGTCTTGCTCTGGCGCGCTGCTATGCCAAATCGCTCGACTGGAAACTGGAGGCGTCGCTTGATGATTCCCAGCGATTAACGTTCACGCTAGGCAGCCGGAAATCAGGAGTTTTTCCCAGCCCGTCATCTTGCGATCATGCTTCTTCTGAGAAATTGAATTCAACATCCATCCCATGAACCGATCCATTGTCATTCCCAGCGGAGCCGTCGTTTTGGCAACCATCGCTTTCGTCGCTGGGCGGTTCACAAGCCCCGACGCTGCACCCGTCGTTGTAAGAACCACCGCGGCCCGAATTTCATCCACCACACCCAGCCGCAGCCAGGAAATCACGGGGGTGATCGCTAACAACGCCCGGCCTGTCATTTCTTCCGCTGAAACCGCATACGCGCTACTCAATCACTTGGCCGGCCTGTCGGTAACGGAGGGCTCAGCAAGATCGGTGCGTCCCGTGCTGGTGCTGTTAGAACAACTCTCACAAATGGGAACTAAGGCACTGCCAGCCATACGCCAGTTCCTTGAATCCGGCACGGATGTCACTTATGCAGCACTTGGTGGTAAGCGGCTGCGAGATGTGGAATCCCTCATGAACGCCGTGGTGCCGCTCTCATTGCGGACCGCCTTGTTCGATGTCATCGCCCAGTCCGGCGGCGAGGACGCCGAGGCAATCCTTGCTGAAAATCTCGATCTCACCCGCCGCGGAATCGAAGTTGCCTATATTTCCGTACTACTCGAGCAAATGGCTCCTGGAAAATATCGAAATGCCATGGTTGCCGCAGCCACCAAACTTCTAACCGATGGCGACAACTCTGACCGCAGCATTCTTTTCGAAGTCATGAAGAGTCTGGGTGACACTTCGTATGTAGCCACGGCCCAGAGCCAGATCATTCAGCCTGATGGTCAGGTGGATCGCGAAGCCATGCGCTATCTTCAGCACGTCATGGGTCCGCAAAGCCTAGTCCTCGCGGCCCGGATGTATCAGAACCCGCGCTTGGTTGAGCCTGGAAGCAAGGAACCACTCGCCCGTGTAGCACTCTCCTTTGTCGGAGTGAATCCGCAAGCAGTCGATTTGTTCCACACTGCAGTGCTGGACCCAGCCCTCCTTCCTGACCAGAGGCGGAATCTGGTGGAAGACCTGAATCAGGATGGTATCAGTAATAGAAAAGCCCCGACTCCCGAAGACCTCCAGATCATCACCAGGCGCTTCGAACTCACCCAAGCGTATCTTCAACAGGACTATATTCAAAATGATAACCTCCTCAACGCAGCATTTCGTGAAGCTGACAAGGATCTGCGCAAGATGCTGGAGCGAGCGGCTGCAGCGAATCCGCCCCGATAAACCCGAAATCCGAAGTTAGATCATTTTTCGGCTCTCCGAGTCCCCAACAACGCCCCGCCGATGAAGGCGGCAGCCCGTAGCGTGGCCACCCGTTCTGGCAAACCCTGCAAGCCTTGCGCGGGAGCCTGTAAAATATGCAGGAAACCATCCATGCCAGTCGGCCGCCTCTAACGTATTTTGATAAATAATCCGTTGATATTTAGGTGTTTGTTGAAAATTCTCAAAGTTGGCACACCACGAGCAAAGTATATTTCGTCCCGGGGGGGGTTAAAATCAACCTGCCGTGAATGAGATGTCTCCTTAGGGAGGAACTCTTCCGGCAGGTTGATCCATTTTTGGAACTGGGATGACCCGCATTCGCCGAAACTTGGACTATTTTATAGTTGAAGCTTGCGTCAGTAAATAGCCTCGCTGAACATGTGTTTGAGGGTTTACTGCCTCATTCTTGCGATGCCCGTTACCGAGACCAAACCTAACATCCTGATCGTCGATGACGATGAATCACTTCGGCACCTATTGGTCATTTCTGCGAAAAGCAGGGGTTGGCATCCGGTGGCGGCTGAGACGGGGCGCGAGGGTCTCCAGCTTTTGAACTCCGCCATCATGGCAGTGGTGTTGGACCATGGCCTGCCGGACGGGGACGGCATCGAGGTGCTCGCGCAGCTTCGTGAAAAACAGCCTGATGTGCCGGTGATCATGCTGACCGGGTTGAACGATGTGGAAACCGCCGTGCGTGCGCTTAAGGCGGGAGCTGACGATTACCTGACCAAACCATTCGATCTTGACCGCCTTTTCAGCACCATCGGCGAAGCGTGCAGGGTGCGGAAACAGGCCTCGGGTCCGCGGCTGATCGTCGACACGGGATCCCAAACCGGCACGAGCGCGAGCACGAGCTGGAAGAGCCAGAGTCCGCGGATGCGCGAGTTATTCCTTCAGATGGAAAAGGCAGCACGACTCGACATCACCGTGCTTTTAACTGGAGAAAGCGGCACCGGAAAGACTTTCATCGCGCGTGAGGTCCACCACATGAGTCCACGGGCGGCGGAGGCGTTCATTCCAGTGAGTTGCCCGGCATTGCCGCGCGAGCTTCTAGAGTCCGAGCTTTTCGGCCACGAAAAGGGAGCCTTTACGGGAGCGACGGCTGCGCGGGCGGGACGCTTTGAACAGGCGAGCAAGGGCACGATTTTTCTCGATGAAATCGGCGACCTTCCCGCCAAACTCCAGCCCAAGCTGTTAACCGTTCTCCAGAACCAGGAGTTCTTCCGGGTGGGCGGCAACCGAATCCTGCAAACCGAAGCACGCATTATCGCGGCCACCAACATCGACCTGCTAGCCAGAGTGGCGGACGGTCAATTCCGTGAGGATCTCTACTATCGCCTGAATATTTTGGAACTTCACCTGCCACCCCTCCGGGACCGCATCGAGGATCTCCCCGACCTAGTCAACTCGGCGCTCGACCGCATCGCAGCCAAGCGCGGTGCGATGCCTTGGAGGGTGACCCCCTCAGCGCTCGAAGTTCTGAAAAACCATCATTGGCCGGGCAATATCCGCCAGTTGGAGAATGTCATCGAACGCGCCACCGTCTTCGCGGCTGGCGAGGAACTCGACGAGCGGGACTTCGCGCCGCTCCTCAAGGATCGCCAAGGTGCTCCTTCCACTGCCCCAAGCGGCCATCACACCCTCCAGGATGTGGAAAGACTCACCTTCATCGAAGCCTATCAGCGCTGTGGAGAAAACAAAGCCCGCACCGCGCGCGACTTGGGCATTGCCGAGAGAACCGTCTATAACCTGCTCGCTAAATACGGGCTCAAATAGACGTACCGTGGCAAAAGTGTCTTCGCCTTTTTTACCGCAAAAATTCCACCCAAAATCTTTTCGCCTCTCCTGCGATCACTTCCGCGAAGCAAGCAACGATCCCGCGATGGCAATCAACGTGTCTGGCTGAAATGGCTTCGTGAGATAGCGCTGCGTCGGAAGAATCATTCCGGCGCGCAACGATGGATCCTCGGTGAATCCACTCATGAAGATCGTGCAGATATCTGGCGAAAGTTTCTCAATCTGTCTCGCCATGTCTGGTCCGGTCATCCCGCTCATCACCACATCACTGAGCAAGAGATCGAAGCGCGGCGAATTCGCCACGATGTTGATCGCCTCATGCGGATTCGCCGTCGAGACCACGACATATCCCGCACGCGTCAGCACTTGCTCGACCAGCTTTCGCACCATTTCTTCATCTTCGACGAGCAACACTCGTTCGCCATCACTCTGTGCGGCGACCGAGACGACAACCTTCTCCGCGCTCGGCGCGACTAATTTTGGAAGCTTCACGAGGAATCTCGAGCCCTGGCCAAGCGCGCTCTCAACTTCAATCTCTCCACCGCCCTGTTGCACAAGTCCGTACACCGTTGAAAGCCCTAAACCACTGCCTTTTCCAATGTCTTTCGTCGTAAAGAACGGATCGAAGATGTTCGCTTTCGTGCGCTCATCCATTCCAGTACCGCTATCAATCACTTCGATCGTGAGCCAACTCGTTGCGGTAGCCGCCTCTCGATCAGACTGCGTTGGCTCGGTGATTGAAATCGCCTCAAGGCCATTCTCGCGCGGCGCTTCACTCACAATGACACTCAAGTCTCCGCCCATGGGCATCGAATCACGCGCATTGATGACGAGATTCATCATGATCTGGTGGAGCGATGATGGATCCATCCACACCATGCCAAGGCCAGCATTTGCGGTGACGATGAAGTGAATGTTCTCACCAATCAGAGGACGCAGAATCCTTTCGATCGTCTGCACTTCGACCGCAGGATCGATCGCCGCTGGCTGGATCACCTTCTGTCGTGAGAACGCAAGCAGCTGCTGCGTGAGTCCTGTGGCGCGATCCGCTGCCGCGCGAATTTGATCTACCCAATGCCGTACCTGATCGTCTTCTGCAAGATGCGTGGACGCGAGTGATGCGTACCCACCGATCGCCATGAGAATGTTGTTGAAGTCATGCGCGACGCCACCGGCGAGTCGACCCACTGCTTGAACCTTTTGACTCTGCCGCAACTGCGCTTCAAGGTTGTCGCGCACGACGATTTGTTCTTCGAGTTGCTTGTTGCGATCATCGAGGCGCTTGGCGGTCTCGCGCAATCGGCTCGCGAGCAACTTAAGGTCGCCAAGCGTTGTCTCACGCGTTTGCAAGAGCACGAGAAGATCGCCTCGTGGATCGTGCGGCGGAAAGTCGCTCAATCCAAGTGAATGCAAGACGAGATCGTCCACGTGAATGATCCACGGACCGCCGACAAAGAGAATTCGATCACCGTCGTCGAGCGACAAAATTTGCCCGCGCAATGTGAAGCCTGGCTTGCCATGCACATGGAGCAGAAAGATCTCTTCGCGTGATGCACAGATCGTCGCAGCGTCCATACAAGCGAGCGGTCGTTCGATGGCGAAGTGTTTGAAGAGATCATCACCAACCGCAATCTCGGGCGCGAAGGATTTCCATCGCGGGCCGAGCGCCGTGATCTTGAGCGATCGACTGATTTCAAAGCAGAATGGAAAGAGCGCGGAGAGTTCTGCCCCGCTCAACGACCTCGACATGCCATCAACATTCACGAAATGGGTTCCCACCGAATGAGGAACGAGTCGTGCGGCGCTTCGTCCTCGACTCGCGTGTAGGCGATTTCTACGTTTACATTGAAGCGCGACGCCAGTCCTTTCAACAGTCCGACGACAAATGGCGCAAGCCCCGCTCGATGCGAGTGATAGTGGAGCGTAAACGTGTTCGCGGTCTCGTCCGTCACGCGGAAAGAAGGCGGTTGCAGATTCGGATACGAGAGTTTTACGCGCGTGTGCAGCGAGTCGAGGTTTTTGATGAAGACGGGCAACGAGTTCCCCGCGCCCTGCATGAGAGCGCCGTATCCCGCCTCGCCTGTGTAGAGCACCCAGTACTTGCCAAACTCTTCAAGCACGATTTCGGGTGCGAGGTTCAACACACTGCTCGCAGCGCCCACAAGGTCGTAGGTCACCGCGTCGTCGTAGCTCTCCATGGAAATGAACGGCTCGTCAGGAATCCCAGCCTTGATGCGAATCTTGTCCCACGAATCATCTCCAAACCTGCTGCGTACAAGTCCTTCAACGGCTTTGTTCACGAGTCCGTACATAAAGGTCAGAGTAAAGCGAGAGCGGGGAAGTGGGGGTTGCGGGGGCGAAGGGGGGGGATTTGATATCGCTGAAATTCTGATATGAAGAGGCTCCCCAGAGTCCGGGATTTAGCGGAATCAGCAAATTTCGGCGGGAAATCCATTACTCGAGAACCTAGCTCTCCAGACCGCTTTGCCAAGATTAATTTTTGGCGATGTCGGCGCCTGGTTTTTCGGTAGGCGGGCTGACTGCCATGTTTGGCTTTGGTCGTAGCCATCCGGGTCGGGATAACGATCATCCGACTCTGATAAAGCGCTCTCGCCGGACCCGCGAAAGGTAGGGAGCTCTTCCTCTGCCTCTGCCACGCCGATGGCGATAAGTCGGCGGACCGCGGCGGGTCAACCCTACCACTGTCTCTTGTGAATTTAAGGTGTTGTATCATTAGAAGCTCAAAATTGATTTCGCGCGATTCCCTCAGGCAGCTTGACCTTCAGGATATTTTGATTAATTTCCCTTTTGTGGTAAAGTGTCACAACGTTATGAAGCGACTACTTCTTTTGAGTCTTTTGGTGACAAACTGCGCTCGAGCGCTGACGATCCAAATCGACTATACCTATGACACGTCGAATTTTTTCAACACTCAAGAGAAGCGCGACGCAATCGAAGCAGTGGCGAAATTCTATGGCGACCTGATCCAGGACAACCTCCTGCGGATCGATCAAGCCGAGAATCCAGGGAATTCTTGGACTGCGACTGCGACTCACCCTGCCACGGGAGGAGCGCTAAGCATTCCAGCACTTGTTGTGCCTGCGAACACGATCATCGTCTATGTGGGCGCGAGGGATTTGGGTGGAAGCACCGCTGGCTTAGCCGGTCCGGGAGGATTCAGCCTGTTCGGTTTCAGTCAATGGTTTGCACTGGTCCGTGGGCGGGGAAGTGCCGGAGCCGCCAGTTCGACCCCTTCACAAAACACCGACTTCTCACCGTGGGGCGGGTCGATGTCCTTCGATATCGATTCGACATGGAATTTTTCCCAAACCCAAAATGTCAGTGGCTCGGATTTCATCTCTATCGCGCTTCACGAAATGGGCCATGTACTTGGCATCGGGACGTCCAACTCGTGGACCAACAAGATTTCATCCTCGGTCTTTACCGGCAGTGCATCCACCCGCTCCTTCGGCGCGAATCCACCGATACAATCCGGCGGTGGTCACTTCGGTGGGACAAACATCATGAGTAAATCGTTTGGCTCATTCAATGTCGCGCATGGCACCAGCCGTCAGGTTCTGATGTTGCCGTCACTCACGGACAACAACTCCACCCTGATCGTCGCCAGTGATTTGGATTTGGCAGCTTTGGTCGACATTGGTTGGCAGATCAATCCGCCGCTGAAGCTTTCGTACACGGCGCTGAATCCGACAGCCGCCTCCTTCTCTTGGAACACATCCTCGTTTTTCGATTACAAACTTCAGCGCGGCACTACCTTGGCGACTTTCCCAAATGGAAACACGTTAGCCGTCGGGAACGGCAGCATTCAATTGTGGACGGATCCATCACCACCAGTGGGAAGGGCGTTCTATCGACTTGCCAGAACTCAGGTCTTTCCGATTCAAGCGATTCCCGCACTCGCACGCGCACGCGCCCCGGCGAACGAATTTCCAACGACAGATTCGCAGGAGCCACGCATGGTCGAGGGGTGCGGACAGTCCTGACACCGGGCGAGGTTAAAATCGGAGTTCGAGTTCAATTGGACGGGAAAAGGATTTTTGGGCGGATGGGTTTGATCTTGCTGTGGAGAGTTCAAGACTGCTAACGTTCGGTGGATCAATTCATCTGCCGCCTTCATCAGTATGCAAACATCTTCCGCCTCGACCACTCCATCTTTGCTTCATCCTCGAACAGTTGGGTGGTTTGGAACCACGGCGGTGGCGATGGGGGGAATCAATCAAAGTCTCTTTCTGATCGGGGCACTTTTTATCGGGCAAGGGGCGATTCCGGGACAAGGGAGTGCTGCGGTGGTCCTCTTGGCGGTTGGGTTGCTTTTGAGTTGGGCGGCGACGCCAGGGTGGACGGAACTGATTTTGATGTATCCCAACCGGGTTGGTGGAATTGCCGCGACTTGTGCGGAGGCATTTCGTCCTTACAGTCCAGTTTTGGCGAACCTGACGGGGGTTTGTTATTGGTGGGGATGGGTGCCAACGTGTGGGTTGACTGCGACTCTGGCCTCGACGGCTTTGATCAACTGGTGCCTGCCAGCCATGCCTGATTACGCACCCAAGGTGTTGGCCTCGGGGATCGTGATTCTTTTTGCGGCGGTTAATTTATGCGGGGTCAAATGGGTGATGCGCCTTGCGATGCCCGTGGCGACGGCGGCGGCTGCGCTGGCTTTTTGCTCGGCGATTCTTCCGATAACCAGTGGATCGGTGGATTGGCAACAGGCCTTTAGCTTTCATTTGACCGTGCCCTTTCCTGGGTGGTTTGGCCAAGTCACCAGCGTGATGGCTGGGCTCTATTTGATTGGTTTCGCGGCACCCGCCTTCGAACAGGCCACCTCGCATGTTGGTGAAACCATTGATCCCAACCGCAATGTTCCTCGCGCGGTTTTTGCGAGTGCTGGTCTGGCTTCGCTGTATTTTATCATTCTTCCGATTATTTGGCTGGGTACACTTGGACCTGAGGAACTTGGCAAAGATCTTGCCAACGTGCTTGGGCCTACTTTCGCTCCGCTTTTTGGGGCCTCAGCGAAGGCGGCGGCGGTGTGGTTCATGATCTTTAACATGCTGCATGGTTGTTTGGCGCCCTTGGCTGGAGCGGCTAGAACCCTTGCGCAACTTGCTGAGGATGGGCTACTTCCCGAGTCGCTGGCGAAGCGGTCGAAAACGGACGCCCCGTGGGTCGCCACCGTGTCCACTGGGCTGATGGCGATCGTCTTTTTGTGGATCGGCAATCCCATCTGGATGATCGCCGCGGCCAATCTGACCTACCTAATCGGGATCTCCCTTCCTAGCGTAGCGGTCTGGCTCCTGCGCCGCAACGAACCCACCCTTGAGCGCCCTTATCGTGCGCCACGGGGGACGATCTGGCTGGGACTGCTTGCGGCGGGTGCGTGGGGGTTGACGGCTGTCCTCGGCTTTGAGCAGTTTGGTTTAACGACGGTGCTGATTGGCATCACTTTCGCCTATTCTGGGGCAGCGCTTTACGCTTGGCGCAAGTTTATGGATCGGAGAAAAGCGGGCTTGCCGGGAATCGCTCGAACCCTCCACTTGAAGCTCACGGGGGCGATGCTTTTGGTTCTGGTGCTCGACGCGGGTGGCTATCTGATCGCGGTGGGCAGTGTTCCTACCGGAAACAGCGCGCTAATTACTATCCTTCAGGACATTTTTGTGGTTGTTGCTCTTCTGACGATTGCGGTGGGGTTGATTCTTCCGGGGATGATTGCGCACTCCGCGGTTGAGGTCTCGAAGGCGGCGAATCTTCTCGTTGCGGGGACTTTGAAAGATTTCACCAAAGCGATGCAGGCCTTGGCGGCGGGTGATCTGGATGGTGCGCACGCAGAGTTTGATACCGTGCCGGTGAAGGTTTACTCGCGGGACGAAGTTGGGGACATGGCGGTCAATTTCAACCGGTTGCAAGTGGAGGTGGGCCGAGCGGCTGAGGGTCTAGCGGGAGCGAGGGAAGGACTGCATCAATCGCGACAAAGTTTGACGGGTACAAACAAGCAGCTCACTGAGGAACTCGCCGGTCGTCTTCGTGCGGAGCTTGAGCTTCAAACTTCGGTGCGGGACAAGGTCGCCCTGCTTAAAGAGGTGCATCATCGGGTAAAAAACAACCTGCAGATCATCTACAGTTTGCTTCGGCTTGAGACGGGACGCTGCGTCAACTTGGAGGCCAAAGCTGCGTTGCAGGATATGCAGGGAAGGATTCGTTCGATGTCTCTTTTGCATGAATTGCTTTATCGCTCTGGCACTTTTGCCAAAGTGGATTTGGGTGATTATTTAAACAAACTTGCGACTGAGTCCTTTCGGAGCCTAGTGGATTCGTCTAGCAGAGTGACATTGCATCTTGATGTGTGTGCGGTCGATACCGCGATGGATCAGGCGATTTCATGCGGGCTATTTATGAACGAGTTACTCTCGAATTGCCTGAAGCACGCCTTTCCCAATGATCGGCCGGGTGAGGTTCGGATCACGCTGCAGAAAGGGAAGAACCCGCACGAGTTCCAGATTGGAGTCAGTGACAACGGGATCGGCTTGCCCGCCGACTTTGATGAAAAGCGCGGGCATTCACTGGGACATCAACTGGTCTCCGATCTCGCCCTTCAACTCGGTGGGGCGATGGTCATCGAGACGGGTCCGGGAGCCGCTTTTAGCCTGATTTTTTCTGTGGAGACGTCCCACTTGCCGATTGAGAATTGAGCGTGGCAACTTTTTGTGCTGCCGATCGCTTAGCGTCTTGCTAAAATCCCGCAACTTTTCTAAATTGCTGGCTATGCCACCCGCACTTTCCAAGCTGAATATTCTCGTCGTTGAGGATGAAGTCATTGTCGCTCGGGATATTCAGCAGCAGTTGATTGTGCTAGGATATTTGCCCGTGGGTCACGCCACTCGGGGAGATCAAGCCATCGCCCTCGCGGGAGAACTGCAGCCCGACCTCATTTTGATGGATATTCAATTAGCGGGACCCATGGATGGGATTGAGGCCGCTACGGAAATCCGCAATCGCTTTGGTTTGCCGGTGGTTTTTCTGACGGCTTTTGCTGAAGGCGACACCCTCGCGCGTGCCAAGCTAGCTACGCCCTATGGCTATATTCTCAAGCCATTTAGGAGTCGTGACCTCCACACGGTCATTGAGATGGCCCAGTATAAGCATCTGGCGGAGATGAGTTTAAAAAAGTCTGAGGATCGTCTGAAATTGGTGATCCAAGCATCTCGGGATGGGGTCTGGGATCGTGATTTGATTAAAAATGAGGTTTTTTACTCGGACTTCTGGTTTTCGATGCTCGGCTATGCGCCTGGGCAAATGACAGTGACCGCCGATACTTGGTCAGAACTGACCCATCCCGATGATCGTGAGCGGGTGAGTCGCTTAATGAAGGGATTTTTAGCTAGCGATATAAATTGCTACGAATTCGAGCATCGGTTGCGCCATCAGGCTGGTCACTATGTGCCGATTTTCTCACGGGGTTGGATTGTTCGGGATGATCAAAAGCGAGCGGTGCGAGTGGTGGGGACGAATACGGATCTTACCGAACGGCGGAAAAACGAATCCGCGATGCGCTTAAACGACTTGGCTTTGCGATCGATTTCGCAAGGGGTACTGGTTTGCAATGCTGATCGCCTGATCGTCTCGGTGAACCCAGCATTTTGCACGATGACTGGCTACAACGAGGCGGACGTTTTGGGGCGTAGCTTTGGGTTTCTTCATGGCCCGTTGACCGATCAAGAAACGGTTAAAGTGATCGAAAACTCTTTTCGAAGTGGGGTTCCCTTTGCTGGAGAGGTCCTGAACTATCGAAAGGATGGGCAAACCTTTTGGAATGACCTGAGTGTGACGCCGCTCCTCGATGAAAACGGCGAGATTATTTCCTATGTGGGAGTGACCCGAGATATTACGGCTAGGAAGATGGGCGAGCGTGCTTTGCGCGAGAGCGACGCCCGGTTCCAAGCGGTCGTTGATACCGCTTTGGACGCCGTGGTCGGGATGGATATTGCAGGCAACATTACGGATTGGAATCTGCAAGCGGAGACGATTTTTGGGTGGAAAAAAAGTGAGGCGTATGGGCGGATTCTCGCCGACTTGATCATTCCAGAGCAGTACCGGCGAGCACACGCGGAGGGGATGAAACGTTACTTATCGACGGGGATCGGACCGGCGATGAATATGCGCCTCGAGTTATCGGCCATGAGAAAAAACGGGGAGGAGTTTCCCGTGGAGTTGGCAATCACTCCAGTTCAGACGGGAGGGGAAATTTTCTTTAGCGCATTCATGCGCGATATCACCGAGTCCAAAGCTGCGGAGAAAGTCTTACGCGAGAGCGAAGAGCGTTTTCGGGAACTGGCAGAAAACATTCGGGAAGTCTTTTGGTCGACTGATTTGGCGAAGGAGCAGATGGTATACGTCAGTCCTGCTTTTGAAACAATCTGGGGGCGAACGTGTGCCAGTCTTTATGCTTCGCCGCACTCTTGGTTGGAGGCGATCCATCCAGAGGACTTGGAAATGGTCAAGCAATCGTCGAAATCTCAGGGCGAAGGAACCTACGACATCGTCTATCGGATCATCCGCCCAGATGGGGGAATCCGCTGGATCCACGACCAAGCGTTTCCCGTTCGGAACAGCAGTGGAGAGTTGGTGCGATTCGTAGGCACGGCGGAAGACATTACGGAACGCCATCAACTTGAGGAAAAGCTCCGGCAGTCGCAAAAGATGGATGCGTTTGGGCAATTAGCGGGCGGGGTGGCGCATGATTTTAATAATATGCTTACGGTGATTCTTGGGAATGCCGAGTTGCTCCAACTTGGGCAAGTCAGTCCCCAGCAACAGCAACACCTTCAGGAGATTGCCAAGGCGAGTGACCGCGCGAGCAATTTGACCCAGCAATTACTGACTTTTAGCCGACAACAACCTGTGCGGTTTCAGTCTGTTGATCTCAATGAAGTGGTTGACGGGATGGTGAAAATGCTTCGCCGCCTGATTCCGGAAGCGGTCACGATTCAGACGCGGTTGTTGCCTGAGAATATGCTGATCGAAGCGGATCGAGGGATGGTCGAACAAGTTCTTCTCAATCTGGCAGTCAATGCGCGCGATGCGATGACGAATGGGGGAGAGATTACCCTCACTTTGAAGGCGGTGAAAATTCTGGAGGCAGATGCGAAGAAAATCCCAGGCCGTCTTGGAGATTTTATTCGATTGAGCGTTCAGGATAACGGAAGCGGGATCGCTCCAGAGCATGTGAAGAGAATTTTCGAGCCTTTTTTTACCACGAAAGATATCGGTAAAGGCACGGGATTAGGCTTGGCAACGGTCTACGGAGTGGTTGAGCAACATCATGGATGGATTGATGTTGAAACCCAGCTGGGAGTCGGCACGACATTCCATGTCTACTTTCCACAAAAATTAGACGCTTCAGTGACTCCGGCATCGGTGGCGGCTAAGGAGAAGCACTCGGGTTTTGGCGAGACCATCTTGCTTGTGGAAGATGAGTCGGCGTTGAGGAAGCTCACTGCGCAGGCTCTGAGGATGTTTGGTTACCACGTGATCGAGGCGGGAAGTGGGGCTGAAGCTCTCCTCATTTGGCCAGATCATGCGGCAAATGTGGATTTGCTTTTGACCGACTTGGTGATGCCAGAAAGCCTTTCTGGTGGGCAATTAGCGGATCAGCTTCTCGCCACCAAACCCACTCTTCGGGTGATCTTTATGAGTGGCTATGCTGGCGAGGTTTCTGGGCGAGGTCTGGATCTTCGTGAGGGCACAAACTATCTGCCGAAGCCATTTACGCCGACAAAACTTTTAGCGATTGTTGGACAGGCTCTTTCTACGAAAACATTTGGTGGCTAGCTAGAGCGAGCGTTTGATTATTTCCCAATCACAAAAATTACAAAAGACAGAAATAATCAGAATACGAAGTGCGTGGTGGTATGAAGCGACTTCCGAGAAATATCGCCTCAAAAATAAAGAGGCGTCTCCTCGCAGCAACGCCCCCCGTCATCATTTCAATGATTCAAAAAATCAAGCGGTCTTTCCGCGGCGGCGTTTCATCAGGCTAAGCGTTCCGATGGCAAGCAGCACGAGGTGGGTGCTTGGCTCCGGTACGGCAGAGGCGGCGTTATTTATTGAAAAGTTATCTAGCGTAAGCGAGTAGCCAGAATAGTCAGCTACGCTCAGATAGTTCATTGCGAAACCACCGATATTCGTGAAAGCAAAAGACACCCAACTCCCCGAGTCGACTCGAGCCCTACCCGACTGGGTGGTGGAATTGAGGTCTATCGAGTATATATGCGGCACGGTATCGATGGCCCTGAGGAAATAATTTTGCTCCGATCCATCTGAGCCCTTTCCTTGAATGACGATATTCCCGCTGTTTGTGCAAATACGAAGCGCATCCAGATCGCGACCCGCAATCGGCGCTAGCTCGATGCCGCTAAATGCCGAGGGGAGCGTGGCGATAAAACTGATGGAAATTGTTGACGTGTCTGAGGTCACAGAAGTGTCAAAGGCGCGGTAGGAGCGACCAGTAGTGCCCGCTCCAGTGGTCAACACTCCATTGACAACTGCGGTAGAAGCTCCTGTCGCCCACGTCCCGGTGAATCCAATGGGGACAGGCACTCCAGCTTGTCCATTGAGGGACGTGGACGCTGCGGTGTAGCCACTGAAATCATCCATGGCAATTATGGCGGCTGAGGCGGAAGTGATGAGGGCGGCAGAAGCCGCGAGGGGAAGTATATTTTTAATTTTCATGGCTGTTTGATATATAAACTTTGTGAAAGTTTCCGTATAGATGATGGAATCCGAAAACCTGTAACAAAGAAAATTTGGCCATCAATAAATTTGTGACGAATCGGGCAAATCCAGGGACGAAAAGTTCATTTGGATCAAAATGATGGTGTTAAAAAGTCTGACTTCTTGTTAGAAAACTGAAATTATTCACGCCGTTGGCGACAAGTCGGCTGGGCGTGGGAAAGGGTGAGACGCCAATAATCATTTTTTACGGACGTCGTTCGGCACTTTTACTCTCGGCCTGTTAACCTTTCATCCGAAAGGGTGTCGGCGATTGCCCAAAACGGAAAAATCGCAACAGTAAGAAATAATCAAAATATTTTTGCGCGCGCGTTTGAGTTTCTTGAAATCAAGTGGACCGCTTGCGCGTCTCCCATTTGTACTGCTACCCGCCGCTGTTCCAGATCGTTGCTCTGGCGTAATATAACTACTTATCCACCGTCACGGGTGGCGTTGATTGCGTACGGCTAACAGAAACGGCTTCTTCTTCGCAAATGATTCCTTGGGTATCTACCAGTTAACGCGGTTCTCCGACTCCATGACATATTTGTATCGGTAAATTTTGAAGCAGCACGTCCGACCGATGAGGCTTGCGGGGCGCGCAATGGTCGTTTTCAATCGGGTCATGACACGTCCAGACGGCCGCCAGAACGACCAACTCCGCACCATTTCTTTCGTCCCAAACGTGGCCCCTTACGCGAGCGGATCGGTGCTCGTTTCCTTTGGTGATACCAGGGTGATTTGCTCAGCCACCATCGAGGAGGATGTTCCGCGATGGATGCGCACGCAGCGCGTCGAGGGTGGTTGGCTGACCGCAGAGTATTCGATGCTGCCTTACTCGACCCTAGAGCGAAAGCCTCGGGATATTTCTCGTGGCAAGCTCGATGGGCGGTCTTCTGAGATCCAACGGTTGATTGGTCGAGCGTTGCGGGCCTGCGTGGATTTGAAAAAAGTCGGGCAGCGGACGATATGGATTGATTGTGACGTCTTGCAAGCCGACGGCGGCACGCGCACGGCTTCGATAAGCGGAGGTTGCGTCGCGCTGGCCATCGCGCTGAACAAGCTCATGGCGGCAGGGAAGTTAAAAGCGTTTCCGATCAAGCAACTGGTGGCGGCCGTTTCGGCTGGGGTCTACGAGGGAGTTCCAGTGTTAGACTTGAATTATCCTGAAGACAAGGCGGCCTCGGTGGACTTCAACGTGGTGATGACGGAGGCATCTCAGTTTGTGGAAGTGCAGGGAAGTGGCGAGGAAGCGGTTTTTTCCTCGGGTGAAATGAGCGCGATGCTTGAACTCTCACGCAAGGGGATCTCTGAAATCATCTCGCTGCAAAAAGCCGCGATATTAACCGCGGACTTGGCGGCCCCTGCTGATCTAGCATCATTGACGGCGGCATTTGGAAAGCGCTAGTTCTGACCAAGATTGGATCGCGAATGTATAGCGTTCAGTCATTGAAAACACTCACAGGCCAAAGAATTTCCGCTTGGCGAATCCAAGTGCCTCGCGTAAGAGAACTTCGTCATGACTCGTTCCTCCATTGAAATTGCCGCGAAGATTTATATCGTCAGCCTGATCTGCGTCTTTGTTTGGACCGTGACGAAAGTACTCGCTCAGATGGGCTTGATGTAATTATTTCCAGTCCACGTGGACTTCTGCGGTGCGGCCGTTTTTGTCGTCATACTTGAGCAACCCATGTTCTAACGCATATTCATGGATGCACTTGGTGACCTTAACGTCGAAAGCGCAGTACTCGGCGATTTTTCGGAGTGGCTCAAACTGGCCAGACTT
>Ga0209190_1000156_pt1 | contig 47842 bp, 39 predicted proteins | sample M_140205_XF_Meta_FD_187315 | JGI IMG/M metagenome (GOLD analysis project Ga0209190, IMG submission 187315) | Freshwater microbial communities from Lake Montjoie, Canada to study carbon cycling - M_140205_XF_MetaG (SPAdes) (version 2) | ecosystem: Environmental > Aquatic > Freshwater > Lake...
GGGCCGGAAAGATCCGTGGACCGACGACACAATGGTCTTCGCGTGGTCTGCCACGAAAGGTCCGTCCTCCGCCTGCGCGCTGCATGCCCTGCAGGAAAACGGCATCCCGCCCGATGCGGCGGTGTCCTCTATCTGGCCGGAATTCGGCAGTGCGGGAAAAGAGCAGGTCACCTTGGCCGACCTTCTTTCCCACCGGGCCGGCCTGGCGGTGCTCGACGCGTCCGGCTTCGACATCCGCGACCTCGAAGGCGTGGCCGCGGCGCTGGCCGCGCAAGTTCCAAGCTGGCCTCCCGGCACCGCGCACGGCTACGCCCCGCGCACGTTCGGTTATCTGCTCGACGGTCTGGTCCGGCGCGTGGCTGGGGTTCCCCTCGGCGAATATTGGCGCAATATTTTCGCCGACCCGCTCGGGCTCGATTTCTGGATCGGCCTGCCCGCCGCGCACCATCCGCGCGTGGCGCGCATGCAGGCCGCGCCGGCGCGCAGCCTGAAGCCTCCCGGGCCGTTCGAGAGGATGCTGGCCGACAAATCCTCCCTCACCGCACGCTCCTTCGCCCAGCCGACCGGTTTGGTCGGTGCGGCAGCGACCAATCGCCCGGAGATCTGGTCCGCCTCGCTGCCCTCCCTTGGCGGCATCGGCACCGCCTCTTCATTGGCCAAATTTTACGACCGTCTCGCCGCCGGAGAATTTTTCCACGGACCTTGGGCCGGGGCCTTGACCACGCGCCGCAGCGATGGCCCCGATCTCGTGCTGCGCCAGCCCACGGCGTTCTCCGCAGGATTCATGATGGATCCCTTGGACGAAAACGGGCACAAGCTCCGCCGCCTCTTCGGCCCGTCGCTGTCCGCCTTCGGTCATCCGGGGGCAGGGGGCAGCCTCGCCTTTGCCGACCCGGAAAACCGGATCGGCTTTGCTTACCTGATGAACCGGATGGAGAATGGCATCCTGCGCGAGGAGCGCCCCTTGCGTTTGGTTCGGGCACTTTATGGACTTGAGAGCCGCAGCGAGAAGGAGACAACCGGAGGCAGTGGAGCCATGAAGGTCGAGAATTTATGCTGATGATTGCCAAGACCGACATGTTTGAAGTGCGCACGCGCGGACGCGGTAGCTACGAGATCACCGACGAGGTGGCCCGCATCGTCAGGGCGTCCGGCCTCAAAGAGGGCACCGTCACCGTCTTTGTCCGCCACACCAGCGCGAGTCTCGTGATTTTCGAAAATGCCGATCCCTCCGCCCGCGAGGACCTGCACGAGTTTCTCGACCGCATCGCGCCCGACGGTGAGGACTGGCATATTCACACCATGGAGGGGCCCGATGACACGGCCAGCCACCTCCGCATGACGGTGACCCGTACCAGTGAGACCATCCCCGTCACAGGTGGCGGCATGGTGCTGGGCACCTGGCAGGGGATCCTTCTCCTCGAGCACCGCCACGCCCCGCATCGGCGGGAGATCGTCGTGTCGGTTCTGGGGATCTGATTTGTTACCGGTTTTTTTCGCCTGACAAATATCCCAACCCCGTGGCATTTTTGCGGCTTATGAAATTACTCCCAGCCCTTGTCCTTGCCCTGCTGCTTCCCTTCGCGGCCCATGCTCAATACAACACTCCGGCGACCGAGGCGGTCGGCACCACGGTTCTCGACTCGTCGGGCAAGACCATCGGCACGGTGGCCAATGTCATCTACGATATCGAGAATCTGCGCATCGCCGCCGTACTCATTTCGCACGGCGGGTTCCTCGGGATGGGCGCAACCAAGACCGCGGTTCCCCCGCTCACGTTCATGACCTTCGACGCGCCGAAAAAAATAGCCAAGGTCAGCTTCACCAAAGAAAAATTTCTCAGCGCACCGGAAACCACGCTGGCCGAGTGGACCGGGCTGCGCAATGCCCAGGGCGTTGATGCGACCTACCGGCACTTTGGGGTTAAGCCCTACTTCTCCACCACGCGCCCGGCCAACTATGACTCTGGATGGTCTGCGCCCGGACGGAAAATCGGCTTGGGCGGCGGCAAGCTTGCCTTGGGCAAACTGATGCCCGGGATCGATATCCTCCAACTTCCTGTCGTGACGAATCAAGGCATGGCCCTCGGCAAGGTCTCCATGATCTCGATCAATATTCCCATGGGCCGCCTCAAATCGCTCACCATCTCCCGCCCCAACGGCTCACTCTTTGCCAACTCCGTCGATCCCCTCGACTGCCACTACAGCCCGCAGTCCAAGGCGCTTGTCTGGGACAAGATGACGAACTGAGTAGCGGCATTCTCGCCGCATTTGCAACTACCCGAGCATTCACGATTTCATCTACGGCTTCTGCCCAGCCCGCAGAAGCCGAGGGCGGGTGCTTTTTTTTCGCGGGGCTCGGGTAATTGGCGATGGGCTTCATTGGCGCAAGGTGAAAAGTGGCAAGAGCATCTGCTCTCCATTTGTGAAGCGGCTGGCCCTTATCCCTCTCCGCCGATCTGCGCTATTCGCTCCATCGCTGGCGACTTTGTTCTGAACCGATCCGGATCAGGTTCCTCGCCTCATCTGCTCAAAGCTGCCGCGTAGTCCCCGGCGATCCAGCTCGGCGGACACCACGGTAATGTCGATCTCGTCGCCCGAAATATCCAGCATGCGTTGCACATCGCGGATGTGCTTTTCGCCACCGCCTTCGGCGTAATACACGGTCTTCCACACGAGGATGTATTCCGGAGGCGCGTAGAAAATCGTGCCACCTCGATGGGTCGCCTCCCGCCGGTGTTCCCACGACCACGCGAAAAACGGGTCGGAAGCGGCCGGGTAAAAATCCGCTTTCAGTCCGGAAGGCACATGGATCACGTTGAAGTGCGCCCGGCACTCGCGCTTGGTCTCCGCTTCCAACACCTCGATGGGCGGACAATAGAACTCCGGTTGGGAGAAAATGGCGGGCATCTCGGCCAGCTGTTTCGCCGGCAGCACGACGGCGAGATCTATGTCGAGCGTGAGGCGTGGCTCGCTGTAGAGCATGGCACCCAAGGAACCGGCGACCAGATAACGCGCCTGGGCCGCGTGAAGAGGCCGTGCGAACAATTCGATGAGATCAGGTTCGCGCACGGGAAAATTCGCGGGCAAGTTCGGCCTCCACCTGCTCCGCCGTCCAATCTTTGTGCCTCCCGGCGATGGCGGCACGGCGTGTCTCGCGGGCGGTCCGCAAGAGGCCCTTGGCGACCTCCCATTTCTCGGCGGCGGTCATGGCGCGAAACCTCTCCCTTTGCAGGGGGTGCAGTGGCTCCAGATGCATGGATCGAATGTAGCCCGAATTTTGCAGTCAAAACATGCAATATTCGCCCGCGCGGTCGATGCCGGTCGGGGCGAGCATTTGCTTGGGGGCTGGCAGACTCGGCTGCCCGAGCCGATGGCGGTATAATGCCCCCCGTGGCAGGCAGAGCTTGCATACGGCAAGGCGCGCGGGATCGCTTTTTACGAAAGGCGCTTGATCGTCGCCTGTCTTGAGGGAGCGGGCGGATCGGATAACATCACCGCTATGCCGCGCTTTGCCCAAGTGATCCTCGACCGTTCGACGGGCAAAGAGCTGGATTACGAAATCCCCGAGGAATGGGTGGGCGGTATCGCAGCCGGTTCAAGGGTGCGAGTACCGTTGCGCAACAGGCAGGTGCTGGCCACCGTGGTGTCGGTGTCGGACACCACCACGGCGAAAGGTGTGCGGCCTCTTGCTGCGGTGCTTGACCAGCGGCCGCAGATGACGCCGGTGCTCATGCGCTTGGCCAAGTGGATGGCGGAATACTACGGGTGCGACGAGCAGGATGCTCTGCGCTGCGTTTTGCCCCGTGCGGTGCGGGAGGCTGGCCACGCCCCGCTGAAGCGCCGCTTCGTGGCTCTTGCCCGCGAGGTGAGCGAGGAGGAAATCGATGCGTTGCGCAAAAAAGCGCCGCGCCAGGCGGCGGCAGTGGAATATTTGCAACAGGCGCAGCATCCGGTGGCGGTAGCCCAGCTGACTGGTGAAACAGGAGCCTCCGATGCCGCGCTGAAAACTTTGGCTGGCCGGGGTTGGGTGGATATCACCTCGGAGTCCGTGCGCCGCGCGCCGCGTGGATCGCAGGAATTCGTGGCGAGCACACCGCCGGAGCTGAGCGACGAACAGGTCAAGGCGCTGGAGCACATCCGGCCCGCCCTGCGGGATCCGTCCGAACACCGTCCGATCGTGCTCAAGGGGATCACAGGCAGCGGTAAGACGGAGGTGTATCTGCGCGCGATTGCCGAGGTGATTGACGGGGGAAGAACAGCTTTGGTCCTCGTCCCGGAGATCGCCCTCACTCCGCAGACCGTCGAGCGCTTCGCTTCGCGCTTTACTCCGCTGGGGATCGAGGTGGCGGTGCTGCATAGCCACCTCAGCGAAGGTGAGCGTCACGACGAGTGGCACCGCGTACGTGATGGAAAAGCTCGCATCGTCATCGGCGCGCGCGGCGCGATCTTCGCGCCGCTGGAAAACCTCGGGCTCATCGTCATCGATGAGGAACATGACACATCCTACAAACAGGACGAGGGGCCGCGCTACCATGCGCGCGACCTCGCGGTGGTGCGGGCAAAGATGGAGCCTTGCGCTGTGCTGCTTGGTTCGGCCACGCCTTCGCTGGAGAGCTTCGAAAACTGCCGCAAGGGCAAATACGATCTCATCGAGCTGACCCACCGCCACGACGGATGTGTGCTACCGGTCTTCCGCGTGGTCGATATGCGGCTGCGCAGTAAGGACGGCGAGCACAACGACCAGTTCCTCTCGCCCAAGCTCTGCCAGGCTATCGAGTCGCGTTTGGCCAAGGGCGAGCAGACGATTCTTTTTCTCAACCGGCGTGGATTCTTCACCGTGTTGGCCTGCAAATCCTGCGGCAAAAAAGTGGAGTGTCCGCATTGCAGTATCTCGCTGGCCTTGCATCGCGCGGAGGATAAGGCTCGCTGCCACCTCTGCGGCTACGCGCAAAAGCCGCCCCGGCGTTGCCCGCAGTGTCAGGACCCGCAGATCGCCTTCAGCGGGGTTGGCACGGAAAAGGTGGAAGCCGCCGTGCGGAAAATATTTCCCTCGGCCCGCGTGGCGCGGATGGATTCCGACACGATGACGGGCAAGAACGCATATCACGAAACTCTCGGCGCGTTCCGCTCGCGCAAGATTGATATTCTGGTCGGCACGCAAATGATCGCGAAGGGGCTTCATTTTCCAGGCGTGACGCTGGTCGGGATCATCAGTGCGGACTCCTCCTTGCATCTGCCGGACTTCCGCGCGGGCGAGCGGACGTTTCAGCTCCTCGTGCAGGTGGCCGGTCGCGCGGGGCGAGGGGATGCGGAGGGAGAGGTCATCGTCCAGACGTTTTCGCCAGCGCATCCTTCGTTGCAATTCGCCAAGTCGCACGATTTCGACGGATTCGCCGAGCATGAATTGGAGATGCGGAAGAATTTCGGGCATCCGCCGTATTCGCATCTGGTCCTGCTCACCGCGCGGGCCGACACCGAGCAGAAGGCCGAATTCGCCGCGCGCACTTTGGCCCAGTGCCTCGAAAAGCACGTCCCGCCTTCCGTTATGGTCAGCCCTGCCGCTCCCGCGCCGCTTGCCCGTGTGCGCGGTATGTATCGGTATCAGGTGGTTGCCCGCGGAGGCAAAATCCGGGTTCTGACCAAGGCGATCAAGGAGGTGTTGTCTGAAATCAAATTGCCGAAAGACACCCATCTGGCCGTCGACGTCGATCCAGTGGCCCTGCTCTAACTCGGCCACGGACCGATCTGCAACTTCCGCCCCATCTTTGGGCATTCTCTGGGAAACCCGCCACCCCAACGCCTTCGCCTTTATCCCCTGAAACGGCAACGGGAATACCGGTTTCTGCGCAAGCGACTCAACGGCAAGGGATCACCATGGCTCCGCAATGAAATTTTAGGGTGACAACTCTCTGAAAGGTAAATGCTTGCATCCAAACGTATACGCCTCATTTTCGCTCTCCCATTCACGCTTTGAGGCTTAAGGGATAGGCTGGCTTCGCCTTTTCGGGATGATTCTCTGCAGAATCGAACAACGCTCGGCGCAGGACTTCGATGCCGTATTGACCTGTCGGAACGGAGATAGCCTCCGCGCCGATGTCTGCCTGCGAAAGATCGTTTGACCAGAACCAACCCGGAATGTTGGCGCTCTTGAGCGCGGCAGAAAAATCCGACGGCGCGAATGCCGCCTTGTCGCCGCTAATGGCCAGCAAGCCTTTTGCGCTGGCACGTAGTGCGCCGGGGGCGAAAGGCAAGTCGGATCGTGTTCCTTCCAGCACCCAAGAGGATTCGTCGGTCAACCGGTAACACGAGAGAGTTCCGGCGGAAAATCCCCAAGCCTTGCGTCCGGCGATCGAAGATGTGTCTGATTTCTGCAATGTCGCAATGGACTGAGCTAGTCCACCCTCGTAAAGGAGCGCTTCGAGGTCCCCGCTGTCGTTTGTGGCAAAAAGCAGTCCCGCTGCCCGGTCGAACTCCGCTACGCTCTGAAGCCTTCCGGGAATGGCAGTATCCGGCCAAAAGACGGGGGCGGCAGAATCTGCGTAGTCGGCGATGAGGAGGAAAGTCTGCTCGACCCTGCGTGGCGCGCGGATGCCGGTAAATTCCCAGGGCAATTCGATTGCGATTGCCGCACCCGCTTTGGCCGTTGCCGCTGTATCGGTGGCCTGGGTCACTTGGCTTTGAACGCGGTCGCATGAAAAGATGACCAGACCTTCGGCAGCGAAGATTTTGGACGTGTTTTGCGGTGAGATGGACGACAGATCCATGCTGGAGACCACTTGCGGCACTCCGTTGGAGACGTCGAACGCATGCAGTGTGACGGTGTCTGGGTCGAAAGAGCTGGGCCATGGCTCGATGCTGGGTGGTAATGCCATTCTGGCCGGTGAGAGCACCGCAACCGGCATGACATCGCCGAAGCGCCATGGTCCGCACCACCATCCCCAGTTCTCGCGACGCACAACAGCGACCGCCAGATTCTCGGAGGGCCAGACAAGTTCGGATGAAGTATTCCATCCCGCATTGATTTTGAATGTGCTTCGCCCGGTTTCGACCAAAGCTGGCAGTTGCGTTGCGTCAAAGCGGACAAGCCTTCCCTCGTCCGCACTTTTGCGTCCGCGCGCCAAGGCAACGATGTGGTTGCCATGCAGCGCGCCAGCGATGATCTCTCCGTTGCCCAGCGATGCCTGCGCGGCGACAGCATCGGGGTCGGCGGACGGTGAAACTCGCAACACGGCAGACGAACCTCGCCAGTCGCCGTTTTCCGCGTGAACGAGAAACCCGTTGCGCGAGCCGAGGATCCGGTCGACTCCGAAGGCAAGAGCGACCTCAGAGAGGAACGCGGGATTATCCCGGTTGGCGGCGTCCAGCAGGAACAGTTCACGGTTTGAGACGGACGCGATGATGCCTTCGCGCAGGGCATTGGCGCGCCGGGGTGCGAATACGTGGCGGATGATGCCGCGTTTGGTTAGCGTGCCGGCCGACGTGTCCATATCCAACAGTTGCACCGCTGTGACGTCCCCCTTGCTGCTGAACGACACATAAGGCAGAAGGATAAGAATCAAGCGGCTGTCAGCATACCATCCGGGCACTTGCAATTCGGAGATGATCCTTGCCTGCGGGAGCGAGGCGTCGACCAGCACCACTCCGGTTGTGCCGCCGTTTTTCCAGTCGCGTGGTCACCGATCAGGGTGGCTATACCGAGGCGGTGACCAACCGCGACGAACTCTTGCTTACCCCGGCCAAACTCGTCGAAAGCGGCCGACAGAGAACGCTCAAACTGGCCGCCTCCGCCAAATGGTGGGGGCCACTGCCGCCGACTACCAGCGTCTGCAAAAATGGCTGCGCTGAACTGCGCCGCAGTTGGATGTGCAGCAAAGTTTTGAGCGTTACCTCTGCTGGCACAAACCGCTCAGCCTAGATAAGTGGCTCACCGACGCCTCACCGTGATGACCCAACTGCGGGATTTAGGATCAATAGTTCCCTTCGCAGGTTGTCGCTTCTGCTTCAAAAAGAGCGCGCCAGTGGGCCAAACGCTCGGCGATGCGCTTCTCTTCTCCTCGATCCGAGGGCTCGTAGAAAACGCGTCCCTCCGGCAAATAAGCCTGCGGCACATAGGCATCGGGAAAATCGTGCGAGTATTTATAACCATCGCCGTGCCCTAGCTTGTCCGCACCCTTGTAATGCTTGTCCCGCAAGTGCTCCGGAACGGCGAGCGTCCGCCCTTGCTGCAGGTCCGCTTGGGCTGCGCCAAGTGCTGCGTAAGCCGCATTGCTCTTGGGTGCCGTGGCTAGATAGATGGTAGCGTGTGCCAGGGGAATCTGCGCCTCCGGCAACCCGACGAACTCGCAGGCCTGCTGGGCGGCGACCGCCACGAGCAATGCTCGGGAATCAGCCAGACCGATGTCTTCGCTGGCGGCGATGACCAGACGGCGTGCGATGAAGCGGATGTCCTCCCCCGCATGCAGCATCTTCGCCAGCCAGTAAAGAGCCGCGTCCGGATCGCTGCCGCGGATGCTTTTGATAAACGCGCTGATCGTGTCGTAATGGGCGTCGTCCTGCGCGTCGTAGACCACGGCCTTGCGCTGGATGCTTTCCTCGATGATCCCGCGGGTGAGCCGGACAGCCCCGCCTCCGTCCGCCTGGGTGGTCAGGGTCGCAAGCTCGAGCGCGTTCAGGCAGCGACGCGCGTCGCCATCGCAAATTTCGGCCAGATGCGCGGCTGCATCCTCGTCGAGCAAGATGGCGCGGCCGCCCAAGCCGCGCTCCGTGTCATCGATGGCACGCTGCATGAGTTCGCGCAGGTTCTCCGCCGAGAGCGGTCGCAATTCGAAAACCAAGGAGCGCGAAACGAGCGGGCTGTTGACGTAGAAAAACGGGTTCATCGTCGTCGCACCGATCAGGCGCACCGTGCCGCGCTCGACATCGGGCAGCAGCACATCCTGCTGTGCCTTGTTGAACCGGTGGATCTCGTCGATGAAAAGCACGGTTCGCGCGCCATCGCGCGCCAAGCGGATGGCGGCGGCTGCCATGGTTTTGCGGATATCGGCCACCGTGCTTTCGACCCCGCTCAAGCGCACAAAATGTGCGTTGGTCGTGCGGGCGATGATTTCCGCCAAACTGGTCTTCCCCGTGCCCGGCGGTCCGTAAAGGACGATGGAAGAAAAACGGTCTGCCTCGATGGCGCGCCGCAAGAGCTTTCCCTGGCCAAGAATGTGCTCCTGCCCGGCATACTCCGAAAGGCTGCGCGGGCGCATGCGCTCGGCTAGAGGGGCGTGGTTGTCGGCCGGGGCGGTTGCGGATCCGGTATCGTCAAAAAGGTCGTCGGGAACCATGGATCCCGAATTTAGCTTGGAAGCGTGGCCGAGCGAGGCGGATATTATCGGCTATGAGCAAAGAGGGGTTGGCGAAACAAATCGATGAGATGGGGAGCAGGGCGCGGCTGGCCGCCCGATTGCTGGCGCTGTGCTCGACCGGCCAAAAAAATGCGGCGCTGCAAGCGATGGCTGATGCCATTGAATCCGCCGAACCATCCATCCTGGCGGCCAACACCAAAGATTTGGAGGCCGCACCCGGCTACGGCTTGAATGAGTCTGCCGTCGACCGGCTCCGCCTCACCCCCGATCGTATCCGCACCATGGCCAAAGGGGTTCGTGAGGTGGCGGATCTGCCGGATCCAGTGGGGGAGGTGATCCGCGCATGGACCCGCCCCAACGGACTCAAGATCACCAAACTGCGCGTGCCGATCGGGGTGGTTGGCATCATCTATGAATCGCGCCCCAATGTCACCGCGGACGCCGCAGTGCTTTGCCTGAAGTCCGGGAATGCCTGCATCCTGCGCGGCGGCAAAGAGTCGATCCACTCGAACTTGGCCATTGCTGCGGCGCTTTCCACCGGTGCAGAGAACGCAGGGCTTTCTCCCGATGTCATCCAGTTGGTTCCTTTCACCGACCGAGATGGCGTCCGTCTCCTCGCGCAGATGGACCGCTATCTCGATGTCATCGTGCCCCGCGGAGGACATGCGCTCATCGAGGCCGTCGTCGAACACGCGCGCATGCCTGTCATCAAACACTACCATGGTGTCTGCCATGTTTTTGTCGACAGCACCGCCGATCCCGCCATGGCTGAGCAGATCGTGCTCAACGCCAAGTGCCAGCGCCCCGGAGTCTGCAACGCCATGGAGACGTTGTTGGTCCATCGCGATATCGCGGAGAGGTTTCTGCCTCTTGTCGCCGCCTCCCTCCTTGCCAAAGGCGTGGAGCTGCGGGGTGACGCCCGGACCCGTGAAGTTCTCGGCGGCGATGTGAGGCCGGCCACGGACGAGGATTGGACGGCGGAATATCTTGAACTCATCCTCAGTATCCGCGTGGTCGATTCTCTCGAGCAAGCTGTCGACCACATTGAGAATTACGGGTCGCACCACACCGACTCCATCGTCACATCCGATACGGTCGAAGCGCGAAAATTTCTCGCCGCGGTCGATTCGGCCACCGTCCTTTGGAACGCCTCGACCCGCTTCAGCGATGGAGGTGAGTTCGGATTCGGCGCGGAGATCGGCATCAGCACGGACAAGCTGCACGCACGTGGGCCGATGGGACTTGAGGAGTTGACGACCTACAAATACCTCGTGGAGGGGACGGGGCAGGTGCGCGGATAAGCGATGCGCAAGACCGTGCAGGTTTTTTACGAGGGCCGGGTGCAGGGAGTGGGGTTCCGCTACTCGGCGCGCCGCGCGGCTGCAGGATTTGATGTGGCCGGCTATGTTCGCAATCTGACCGACGGGCGCGTCGAACTGATCGCCTCGGGCCAACCAGGGGAGGTGGACGGCTTTTTGCAATCCTTGCGCGAAAGCGAGCTGGCAGGGCACATTGGCGGGGAATCCGCCGAGGAGATCGCACCGCCGGCCGGCTTGCGCGGATTTGAAATCAGACCATGAGTGCACTTCCTGTCCAAATCGAGCATCTGACCAAGGTCTTTCGCATTCCTATGCGCCGAGAGAGGGTTGTCGCGGTGAGGGATCTCTCACTGCGCGTCGAACCCGGCGAGGTCTATGGACTCCTTGGGCCCAACGGTTCCGGCAAAAGCACCACGCTGAAAATTCTTCTCGGTTTGGTCGGCGCGACACGCGGCCACACGCGTGTATTCGGCGAGGACAGCAGCCTTGTCCGGAGCAGGCGTGACGTTGGCTTCCTCCCGGAAAATCCTTATTTTTACAAATTCCTGACCGGGGCGGAGACGGTGCATTTTTTCGGACGGCTCAGCGGGATGGGGGGCGATGCTCTGGCTGCGCGCGTCACCGAATTGCTAGAATTGGTCGGCTTGTCCGAAGCGGCCAATCGCCGGGTGGGCTCTTATTCCAAGGGCATGCTCCAGCGCGTCGGTCTGGCGCAGGCGCTCGTGCAGGATCCGGGCTTGCTTGTTCTGGACGAACCTACCGCCGGGGTCGATCCGGTGGGTTCGCGCGAAATCCGCGATCTCATCCTTGCGCTGAAAGCGCGGGGCAAGACAATCCTGCTCTGTTCGCATCTCCTCTCGCAAGTGCAGGAAATTTGCGATCGCGTCGGCATCCTTGCGAGGGGAAGCCTCGTCCGCGAGGGTCGCGTCGAGGATCTGCTCGCCGTGCGCGACCGCACCGAGATGGTCTTCGAGCATGTTTCGCCGGAAAAACTGTCGGCCCTGCGCGAAGCGGCGCGAAACCTCGGGGTGAACGTCGTCTCCACCGGCCGCGCCCAGACCACGCTAGAGAATCTCTTTCTCGAGGCTATTGAACCCGGGGAGTCCCCCGATGCCGGAAGTAACCGGCGGTGAGCGTCATTCTCCTCAAGCCCGACGAGATCGGGGATTTTGTCATGGCGACCGGTGCGCTGCGCATCCTCGGTCAGGCTCACAGCGAGGATAAGATCACCTTGGTGGTCAAATCCGAACTCGCTTCCCTCGCCCGCCGCGAGTTTCCCCGGGCTTCGATCATCGAATTGCCCTGGCAAGCGCGCAAAAAAGGACGCAACCAGGCGGCGGATAACATTTATCATTGTTTTCCCGCTTGGCGCCGGCTGTGCGCCGCCCGCGCGGACGACTGCATCTGCTTGCGCAGCAAGCGGAACTTTTTACAGTCGCTTTTCTTTGTCAGCCCGCGCGTCGCGCGTCGCCTCGCTCCGGAAAATCTTCTCGTCGGCAAAGGCGGTTTCCGTCGCCGCCTCCTCGAACGCTTGATGCACAGTTGGCCCAGTCATGTTCTGGTGCCATACCCCCATAGCCGCGGCGTGCTGCCGATGGAACTCGAATCGCATCGCCAGATCCTTTCGCTTGCCCTTGGTCGCGAAATACCCGCTAGGGAAATCTTGCCACGGCTCTCCGCGCAATGGCGTGGTGGCAATGACTGGGTCCTTTGTCCGTTCAGCTCCCGCCAGTCTAAGGACTACCACGTGGAGCAGTGGACCTCTGCCTTGGAGTTGGCGGTGGCACGTCACAAGCCACGCTCGATTCGCGTGGCGGGAGGACCGGGTCAGGGTGAAACGCTGGAAACTTTCGCCGCATCCTTACGCGCCAACTTGACTTCCTGCCCAGTATCGGTCGAGCCCCCCCGGTCACTCGAGGACTTTGCCGAATTCATTGCGGTTGCCGGGCTGGTTCTCACCGTCGACACCTCCGCTGCGCACATGGCCTGTGCGGTGGGAACGCCGGCGGTGATTGTGGACTCCGGGCTGCACTTTGGTGTCTACGGGCCTTATAGTCCGAATGGTCGACAGCTTTGGCTGATCGGCGACCGGGTCAGTCGCGGCCCCAAGGGATGGAGGGAAACTATCACCCCCTCGGATGTTGATGCCGCGATCGCGCAGGCCTTGCATCCCCTTTCAGGAACGTGAGGCAGCCTTGACGATTTTGGCGAAGGCGCGCGCATCGAGGCTGGCGCCGCCGACCAGCGCACCATCGATATCAGGCTGGTGCAGCAGTTCCCGAGCGTTGTCGGGTTTCACGCTGCCTCCGTATTGGATGCGGACTTTGGCGGCGGTGGCCGGATCGAATATTTCGCCGAGGGTCTTGCGGATGAACGCGTGCGCTTCCTGTGCCTGCTCCGGCGTGGCTGTGCGGCCCGTGCCGATGGCCCAGACAGGTTCGTAGGCGATCACTGTGTCGAGCATCTGGTCGGCATCCAGCCCGGCGAGGCTTGCTTTGAGTTGCCTGGCGAGCACCTCATGGTGCGTGCCCGCATCGCGCTCGGACAGAGTCTCGCCAACGCAGAGGATCGGGCGAAGGCTCGCGGCATGCGCGGCCCGCACCTTCTTATTGATGAGTTCATCGGTCTCCCCGAGAATTGTGCGCCGCTCGCTGTGTCCGAGAATGACATAGCGGGTGAAAAATTCCCGCAGCATCGTGGCGCTCACTTCCCCGGTGAAAGCGCCCGAAGCCTCGTGCCACATGTTCTGCGCGCCGAGGGTTATACCAGGGAGTTCGCTGACAATCTCCGAAACTTTCGGAAGGACAGTGAAAGATGGCGCGATGACAATTTCTGTCCCGTCGAAAGTTTTCATCTCCAACTTGAGATCGTCGATGAACGACTTCGCCTCGGCGGCGGTCATGTTCATTTTCCAATTTGCGGCGATAATTTTTTTACGCAGAAGGCTCATGTGAAGCGGCAGAACATAGCGGAGCGGTGCACGGGCTGACAAGCGCCGCGCTCAACCCGCGTGCAGCAGGGGTTCGATGCTGCGGATGGCGGGCCAGAAAAGAGGATGCCGGCCCACGCGTCCCAACTCGGAGAGCAGGATGTCCTCCGTCCTCTCCCGCCCGGCCGGCAGCATCTGGGCGATGGGGGCGTGGCCCCTGAGAGTGAAGTCCGCCAGATAGAAGTCTCCCCCGTCGGATTTTTCCACGCGCGCCGTTGCATTACCCAAATCGAAGCGGACATGTTCGATGCAGGATTCGTGCCGCGAACTATCGTGCAGCGTGCATTGCACTGTTTCCCCGTCTTTCTGCCGGAAAACTATCGGGTCGGAAATTGTTTGCAACTGCCAGTTCAGGCGACTGGCGATCCAGCCTAGCAACTCCAGTGCGGTGATGCGGTCTCCCGCGCCATGCCGAATTTCGACGTTTTTCATCTGCGCAAGACGTTCCCTGGCTGCAGGGTGATCAAAAATCTGCGCGATGGCATAGCGGAGGTGAAACGAGCGCGTCCACGTGAGATCGCAGACGGCACAATGCCCGCGGCCAATGGATTCTATCTCCTGCAGAATGGCAAACTGGCCTGCGGGATCGGACCATGACTGGCTGTCGACAATGACCCGGTCGACCCTCGCCCACAACTCGGGCTCGGGATTTGCGTGCAGGGATCCCTGCCACCACAGGCAGAGAGGCAGGTCGGAGTCCAAATGGGAGAAAACGATACTCGGCAACCGCCCCGCCGCAGGGCCGTTGAGCCGGAAGGTGATCTGCTCGGAGCAAATTTCTTTCTGGCCGCCCGACTCGCGCAGGTGGCAGTGAGCGGTGATCCACGCCTCGATTTTCGCCTCGTTGGCCGATGGATCCGCCTGCACGAGGAGCGCTCGGAACGCGTGCTCGGCAGCGAGCCCGGCCAGCAGCGGCGTGTTGAGGACGATGGCATCTTTGTTCTCGCTGTAGATGACGAGATTGATCAACGAGGCACGAACTTTTCCCGCTTCCGACGCGCTCCACAGTTCCCCAAGCTTCCGGCCGATCTCGCCCACCTCGACACGCAGGCCGGGCGAGATGTTCTCGACTGTCGATGAAACGGTCACAATCGCCGCCAAGCTGCGCCGTCCTGCGCAAGCAACTCGTCCGCCTCGCGCGGCCCCCAGCTTCCCGCCGCGTAAAAATCGAGACGCGGGGCCGAGCCGTCATGCCATGCTGCGCGGATCCCGTCGACGAACTGCCAAGCATGCTCCACCTCATCCCGCCGGGCGAAGAGGGTGGCGTCGCCGCTCATGGCATCCAGCAGCAGACGCTCGTAAGCCTCCGGCGTCGCTTTGCCGAACGATGTGCCGTAGTGGAAATCCATCTTCACCGGTTCGATCTGGAGCAACGCGCCCGGCAACTTGGCGGCCATGCGGAAGGAAATTCCCTCGTCCGGCTGGATGCGGATGATCAGCGCGTTGGCGTCGCGCAATTGGCTCTCGCGGTTGAAGAGCACCGGCGGCGTCCCGCGGAACTGGATGGCGATTTCGGTGGCGGATTTGGGCAGGCGTTTGCCCACGCGCATGAAGAAAGGGACGCCAGCCCAGCGCCAGTTGTCGATGTGCAGGCGCAGGGCCACGTAGGTCTCGGTCATCGAATTCGGATCGACGCCGGGTTCCTGGCGGTAGGCGGGGACATCCTGCCCGTTGATGAAGCCCCCGGTGTATTGCGCCCGCACCACGTTGGCCGCGACGGCTTCGCCGGTCAGCGGCCGCAGCGCCCGCAAGACTTTCACCTTCTCGTCGCGCACCGCATCGGCCTCGAGGTCGGTCGGCGGCTCCATGGCGGTCAGGCACAGCAGTTGCAGAAGATGGTTCTGCACCATGTCGCGCATGGCGCCCGAATTCTCATAGTAGCCGGCGCGTGTCTCGACGCCGAGCAGCTCGCTGGCCGTGATCTGGACATTCTCGACATAGCGGTGGTTCCAAAGTGCCTCGAAGACTGTGTTGGCGAAGCGGAGCACCATGAGGTTCTGCGCTGTCTCCTTGCCTAGATAGTGGTCGATGCGGAACGTCTCGCGCTCTGGAAACGCCGAGGCCACGGCCGCGTTGAGGCGCCGTGCGCTGGGGAAGTCGGTGCCAAAAGGTTTCTCCACGATCAGCCTGGCCCACGCTCCCGGCTTCGCATGGCTCAGGCCGCTGCCGCGCAAATTCTCCAGAATGACATCGAATTCGGTCGGCGAGGAGGCCAGATAGAAAAGCCGGTTGCCGCCCGTGCCGAGGTGCGCGTCGATCCTCTCGAGCTCTGCCGCCAGCGAAGCATAACCTGAGGCATCGTCGAAGCTGCTGCGGTGATAGAAAATATGGGCCGCAAACTGCCGCCAGAGTTCTTCGTTGACCGGACGGCGCGAATATTTGCGCGTCGCCTCGGCGAGTTCGTCGCGGAATCCCTCGCTGGTTTTCTCGCGTCGCGCAAAGCAGACCACGGCGAGTCCCGATGGCAAATTGCCGTCCGCGGCGAGGTTGTAGAGGGCGGGGATCAGTTTGCGGCGGGTTAGGTCGCCCGTGGCGCCGAAGATGACGAGCGTGCACGGTTCGGCTACGGCGCGACTAATGAGATCCGCTCGCAGCGGGTTGGCGGGAATATCTTTTTCCATGGCAAAATTTGCGCCCTCAGGACGGTGGTTGCTCCAACGAGCGGGCCAGCGTTATCGCGGAAGCGGAGCGGTTCAGAATGTAAAGATGAATGCCCGGGGCGCCCCCGCGCAAGAGCTCACGCATCTGGTGATAGGCCCATGTCACGCCTACGGCCTCTGCGGCACGCGCATTATCCTCCACCACCTGCAATTGCTCGACCAAGGCGCCGGGCAGCGAGGATCCGCACATCGGGCCAAAACGCTTGATCTGGGCCAGCGAGAGAGCTGGTAGCAGGCCCGGAACGACCGGCAGATGGATGCCCGCGGCACGGATTAGCGCGAGAAACCGGAAATAGTGCTCGTTGTCGAAAAACAACTGCGTGGTGAGGAACGAGGCCCCCGCATCAGCTTTGATCTTGAGATACGCCAGATCCTCCTCCATCGAGGCGGCTTCAGGATGTTTTTCCGGATAGGCCCCGGCACCGAGGCAGATGTCGGGAAAATTCGCCCGGATGAGCGCGATGAGGTCGCTCGCGTAGCGAAGTCCGTCCGGGCAGGGGACGAACTCGCTTTGTCCCGTGGGAGGATCTCCGCGCAGGGCCATGATGTTCCTTATGCCGTCCGCATGGTAGCCGGCGACGATTTCCAGCAACTCTCCGCGGGTGGATCCGACGCAGGTGAGGTGGGGCATGACGAGCCAACCAAAGTCCTCGCGCAGAATTTTTGCGTAGCGGAATGTCCTCTCGCGTGTCGTGCCGCCCGCTCCGTAGGTGATCGAGACAAAATCGGGTTTGTAGGGACGCAAGGCCTCGGCGGTGCGGAGCAGCTGCTCCCCGCCCTCCTCGTTCTTAGGCGGAAAAAACTCGACTGAGAGCAATGGCTTGCCGCTGGAGAGCAATTCCGTGATGGGCCGATCGATGGACATGGCAAAAGAATATGCATGCTGCACTCTCCGGGCCGTCGGGCCAAAGGAAAATTGCGTTGCCAAGGCATAGAGCGTGGCAGGATGCTGCCCCGGTGCCACTAGCCACCGATGAAAAACCGACCATTTTCCCAAGATCGCGCATCCTCATGTTTTGCTTGGTAGTTGTGGCCTGCGGCTATGTTTATCCTCACCTGCGACCCCGTCCCGTCGAGGCCCCGGTCAGTGTGAAAATTTTTCCTGCGCCCGTGCTGCCCGCGCCGGCCGAAGAGCCATGACCCACCCGGTCGAGACGCAGGACCTTCGGCGCGTTTTCGGTGAAAGGATAGCCCTCGACGGCGTTTCCTTCACCGTTGATGAGGGCGAGATTTTCGGACTGCTCGGTCCGAATGGCAGCGGGAAAACCACCCTCTTCCGCATTCTCTCGACCCTGCTTCCACCCTCCTCCGGCGCGGCGCGTGTTTGCGGTCGTGACGTGACGTCCGAGGCCCCCGCAGTGAGGAGTTCGCTCGGCGTTGTCTTCCAGTCGCCCAGCCTCGATCCTCACCTGACCGTCGAGGAAAATCTCCGCTACGGAGGCAATCTCTACGGATTGCGCGGCGCACCGTTGGAAGAGCGACTGCGAGAATTGAGCGCGGCGCTTCGCGTGGATGACCGACTCGGGGATTTCGTCAAAAATCTCTCCGGCGGACTGCAGCGGCGCGTGGAAATCGCTAAAAGCCTGCTCTCGAGTCCGCGTGTGCTCCTGCTCGACGAGCCTTCGACCGGACTCGATCCCGTCGCGCGCATCGACCTGTGGAGTATCTTGGAGCAGTTGCGCGGGAAGTTCGGCATCACCACCGTTCTCACCACGCACCTGATGGACGAGGCCGAGCGCTGCAGTCGCTTAGCCGTGTTGCACAAGGGAAAATTGATGGGCAGCGGCACGCCGGATGCGCTGCGCGCGACGATCGGCGGGGACGTCCTCACGCTGACCTGCCGGCATCCCGACGTGGTGGCCGAGCAATTGTCCGCCCGGTTCAGTTGGTCCGCAGTGGTGCGCGACGAAACGGTGCGCGTGGAAATTCCCAAAGCGCACGAGCAGGTCGCGCGCATCGTCGAGGCTTTTCCGGGCGAGGTTCTTTCGGTCACGGCGGGACGTCCCACGCTCGAGGATGTTTTTGTGCGGTTGACGGGCGAGCGGCTCGGCAATCCATTTTTCGAAAGCGGTCCGCCACCGCGCAAGCGCCGCAAATCATGACCACGCCATCCCGCACCCATTTGTGGCTTCCTGCCGCTGCGCTCTGGCGGCGGGAGATCGTCCGTTTCCTGCGCCAGAAAAACCGTATCATCGGGGCCCTGGCCACACCGCTGGTTTTCTGGCTGCTCATCGGTTCGGGCGTCGGGCCCGGATTCCGTCTGCCCGGGCTTCCGGCCGACATGACCTATCTCGCCTATTTTTTCCCGGGCACGGTTGTCCTCATTCTTCTTTTCACCGCGATCTTCTCGACCATCTCGGTGATCGAGGACCGCCGCGAAGGTTTTCTGCAAGGTGTGCTCGTGGCGCCTGTCGCGCCCGAGGCCATCGTGCTGGGAAAATTTCTCGGTGGCATGACGCTGGCGGCCGGCCAAGCCCTGCTTTTCTGCCTCGCGGCTCCGCTCGCCGGGCTGCCGTTCGATGCGGCCGTTCTCGCGCGATTGATTCCCGCGCTGCTCGTCGTCGCCTTCGGACTCGTCGGGCTCGGTTTTCTCCTCGCTTGGCCGCTCGACTCGACGCAGGGTTTTCACGCGATCATGAATGTCTTTTTGATGCCGCTGTGGATGTTGTCGGGTGCTCTTTTTCCGACGGCAGCCGATTCGTGGGTGCGTTACGCCGTGCTCTTCAATCCGGTGGCTTACGGCACGGCCGCGGTGCGCCGCGCCTTCTATGGCGACATCGTCCCATTGGGGTTGGTGCCGTCCTACGGCACCGGCATGCTTGTCTCGGTGATCTTCGGCGCGGCGATGTTTTTCCTGTCTGTCTGGCTCGTGCGGCGGCGGCGCGCGGCGAACTGACCCCATGCGCTCGGCAACCAAGGCAGCGTTGGTGCAGACGGCTGTCGCCCTGTTGGTCATCGTTGCTCTGGCTTGGCTCGCCCATTCCGCCCCTTTTCTTGGTGCGGTGGAAGAGACGGAAAACATCGTCCGGCACTGGGGGGCATTAAGCATCGTGGCTTACCCGCTGCTCGTGCTGGTGGCGACGGTCCTCTTTTTGCCCGGTGGCGTGCTGAGCCTAGGCGGAGGTTTTTTTTTCGGCCTGTGGTGGGGAACATTTCTTGTGCTCATCGGCAACGTGCTCGGTGCGGCGCTGGCCTTTTGGATCGGGCACAAACTAGGGCGTCGTTTTGTGCGCGAGAAAATTTTACGTGATCCGCGCTGGGCCGCGTTGGACGGTGCCATCGCCCGGCACGGGCCCCGCATCATTTTTTTCAGCCAACTCAATCCGCTCTTTCCCACCAGTCTGTTCAACTACCTCTACGGGATCACCAAAGTCCGGTTCTGGACCTGCCTCAAATGGGTCGCCCTCGGACGTTTGCCGGGCATTTTTCTCTACTGCTATTTCGGCACGCTGGGGCAGCTCGGTATTCGCATCCTGCGAGGGGAATCCGTGCCCGGTGCGATGGAATACGTTCTCTGGGGAGGGGGTCTTGTCCTAACCATCGTCGTCGCGGCCTTTCTCGGCCACACTGCCACGAAGGTGATCGAGGAGTACCGGCGCGCAGCTCCGCCCGAGAGCGACGAACTTCTTTGAGGGCGGGGTTGTTGCACCGCTTCCGATCGGCTACTTTGCGCCGCCGCATGAAAAGCTGCCCCGACTTCCCCGCGTCATCGCGCCAACAGCTGCCCGGATCGCTCCAATTCTCGACCGTCACCACTTTTTAAGCCCTGTGTTTCTTTGGACGATGCCCGCCAATCTGCGTTACCGCCTCCATGCGTTGCGACAGTTTGTCGTCGGCACGTCGATCCTGCTGCTGCTCTTGCCGGGCGCGCAGGCCGGATGGCAAATCAAGAAGCTGGGTGGCCGCGATTACATTCCTTTGAGCCAAGTCGCGAGCTTTTACAAAATGCGCACCGTTCCGGCGGGTGCACTCGGAGTCGTGCTGGAATCGGAGACCCGCCGCATGCAATTCGCCCAAGGATCACGCGAGGCGCGCTTCGACGGCGTCAAGCACTGGCTTTCCTTTCCCGTCTTGGTTTTCGGAGGTCAGCTCTTTGTTTCCCGCATGGATCTATCAAAAACGATCGATCCTGCCATGCGCCCCGGCCACATCCCGAACCTGCAACCGGTGCGCACCGTTCTGCTCGACCCCGGTCACGGAGGCCACGACCGCGGTGCAGTGAACCAGTGGGGTTCGGAAAAAAATTACAATCTGGATCTTTGCCGTCGCATCCGGTCGCATTTGGTCGAAGGCGGTCTGCGGGTGGCGATCTCTCGTCGCCGCGACGAGTTCATTCCCCTCGAGACGCGACCGGCCCTCGCGGGGCGTCTCGGCGATGGTACGATCTTCGTCAGTATCCACTGCAATGACGCGGGCCAGAGGAGTTCGGCGGCGACCGGATTCGAAATTTACACACTCACCCCGAGAGGAGCACCCAACAGCAACGACTCCTTCCTCACCCGGCGAAGTTTTTCAGCGGAATACGGCCACCGCTTGGATCATTCGAGCGAGGCTTTGGCCGGCGCGATCTATCACGCCATGCTCGGACGCGTGCCCATGTTCGACCGAGGGATGAAGCGCGCCCGCTTTGCGGTGCTGCGGCGGGCCACTGTTCCCGCCGTGCTCGTCGAGTGCGGCTTCCTCAGCCATCCGAGGGATGCTCGGCAACTGCAGTCCATAATCTGGCGTGACCGCCTTGCCGAATCGATCGCTCTCGGCATCCTCGAATATGCGCAGCTCACGCGGACGAGGAAACCGCCCACGCTTTTGGCCCAGTACCGCGCGGCGGATAATGGGGTGCCGGCGGGAGAGGAATTCGAGTACCAACCCCTCGCCAACATTGGTGCCTTCATTGAAGAAGCGGTTGCTGGAGTGAGGGGGTGGCGCGGTTTGTTGCCTGCGGCGTTGGGACAAGAGATGCCGCCGTTCCGGCTCGAGTTCGAGCCCAGCGGTTGGGTCCAACTCGAGGCTTGGGCGGCGAGAGGTGAAGATGCGCGTTCGGCGGCCAGCGACGAGCAGTCTTTCCTCATGGAGCAATCCGCTTGGTCGGCGCCCGTCCCACCTTTTCCGGGACTGGCCGGATGGCGGGGTTTGTTGCCGCCGTCGGGGCTCGATCAGGGCTTTGTTCTTTTCGGCGGAACGGCGGGTCCTTTGGCCGAAGATTCCGGCGAAGAATCCGGTGAGAAGCAACCCGCCACGGCCATCGAAATTCTGGGAGGCGGGCTATGATCGTCAGACAGAGCAATCCCACGGCACCCAGACCCATCGCTCTGGTCCGCCGCGGATACTCACCGACCGGGGGCGCGGAAAAATTCTTGTCGAGGTTCGCCGCTGTCGCCAGAAAATCCGGCCGCCACCTCGTGCTGATTTGCGACCGGCCGTGGCCGGAAGATGTGCTCGATGGCATGCCGCAAACTGTCCTGCGCGGCAAGACACCTTGGGCGTTTGCGCAATCTGTTGAAAAGTGGCGCCGCTCTTGGGGCGATGGCATTGTCTTCAGCCTCGAGCGTTTGATCTCCGCGGACTGCTACCGCGCCGGCGATGGGGTCCACGCCGCATGGATGCGCCGACGCTTGCGCTATGATCCTTTCTGGCAGGTCTGGCTGCGTCTTGCCGGGCGCAAGCAGCGGCATCTTTACAAGTTGGAGCGTTATTGTTTTTCGCGGGAGCACACCGGTGCAGTTGTCGTGAACTCGCGGTTGGTCGCGGAGGAAATCACCAAATTGTTTTCCTACCCCGAAGATCGCATCCACCTCGTTCGCAACGGCGTGCCGGAGGACTATGCGCGGGGCGCGATGGGGAAACTTGAAGCGCGCCGCGCGCTGGGTCTTCCCGAAAATGCTTTTCTGGCTGCGTTCGCCGGCACGGGCTGGAAGCGCAAGGGCCTGCGGTTTGCCCTGCCCGCGATGGCCAAGGCTGCTTTGCCCGGGAGCAAACTCGTCGTCGCCGGGCGCGGCCGTCCTCCGGCGCGGCCGGCTGTGGAGACGGTGTTCCTCGGTCCGCAGCGGGATATTCGCCCCGTGCTTGCCGCCGCCGACGTATTCATTCTGCCCACGATCTACGATCCGTTCAGCAATGCCTGTCTTGAGGCCCTCGCGATGGGGCGGCCAGTCATCACCACCGGCTCCAACGGCTGCTCGGAAATTCTGAGCGAAGGAGTCACCGGCTCGGTCGTCGAATCGGCGGACGACATCACGGGCCTCGCGGACGCGTTGCGATTCTGGGAGCACGGCGGTCGCGCGGCGACTGCGGCCGATGCATGCCGCGCAACCGCGGCGCAGTGCTCTCTCGCCGAGAATGTGCGGCGCACGCTCGAGATCCTGGAAAAAATCAGGCCCGACTAGCGCGCCGCGGTTTTGTTTTCTTTTTTTCCTCCTCGGCCATTTCTTGCAGGCGTCTCATCTCGATCGCCTGGAGGCCGACGATCGCTGCTACGGCGGCGACCGTCTCGACATCATCCGAGCGCGAGACATCGGCGGCGGGTTTGGTCAGGCCGGTGATGATCTGCCCGTAAGCACGGCCGCCGAGAATACGCACGAGTTTAGCCGCGATGTGGCCGCTGTGCAGATCAGGAAAAACGAGCACATTGGCCTTTCCCGCGACGGAAGATTGCACCGATTTGGCGCGGGCCGCCTCGGGGAGCAGCGCCGCGTCGGCCTCGAGTTCTCCGTCGATCTCGATCTGCAAATGCCTTGCCTGCGCCTGCTGTCGCGCGAGCGCTGTCGCCGCCGCGATTTTTTCCGTGCCTGCCGTCACAGTGCTTGCGCGGGTCGAGTAGCTCAGCATCGCGACACGCGGTGTTTCGCCGGTCAGTTGACGGCAGAGATGGCCCGATTGCAGCGCGATGGCCGCGAGTTGTTCGACGTCGGGCGAGGGGATCACTCCGCAATCGGCCATGACCAGCAGGCCGCGGTGTCCGATGTCCTCGCGTCCGGTATCGGCGATGACGCAACTGCTCACCAGGTGCTGTCCTCCCGAGGGTTTGACCACCCGCAGAAGAGGGCGCAGCAGCGCCGCAGTGGGCGATTCGACCCCGCCGACCACGCCGTCGGCCCGGCCGTATTGCACCATCATCGCCGCGTAGTAGTTGGGGTTGAGCAGCAACGACCGCGCATCGGATAGGCCGAAGTTCTTGTAGCGGTCGAGAGTCTCGAGAAAACGGCAGAAGTCCGGCAGATCGGCCGAGGTCTCCGGGTTGATGACGCCCAGATGGTCGAAAGGAATGCGCTCACGGCGGGCGATTTCCTCGATCACGGCCCGGCGGCCCAAAAGAATGGGAACCCCTAGTCCTAATTCGTAGAAACGCCGACCCGCCATGACGGCCCGCTGGGTTTCCCCTTCAGGAAACACGATCCTCTTGGGATGCCGCCGCAGCCGGCCGAAGACAGAGTCAATAAATGGCATGGTAAGCGCGCAGAGCCTCCAAGGTGGAGAATTTCACCAGCAGGCTCAAGCTTGGAAGCCTGTCGTGCCCGGCAATTGAGTATTCAGGGGCCGCCATTGGAGAAGCGGACAATAGCCTAAAATCACCAAAAACCTTCCTTTATTGGATTGACGACCTCGAGGTCTAAGTGGTTTAAAGTGGGTAAAAGTGGTGCGATATGGTGCCACAACCCTGATCATGGCAAAATCATCTACAGCACAGACAGTCTATGCGGGTGAATTTCGCCACGCGGTCGATGCCAAGCACCGGGTGACGATCCCCTCGCGCTGGCGCGGACTCGGGGAGCAGGAAGAATTTTTTGCAGTGCCCGATGCGGCGGGAAATTTTTTGATGATCCTGCCGCCGCATGATTTTGATCGCGTGAAAAGCGACGTGGAATCCAACCTCGCGATCAGCCCCGCCGATCGCCGGAAATTTATCCGCCGATTCTACGCCTTGGCCCAACTCGTCTCGGTCGACAAGCAGGGCCGCATCCTGCTGCCGGAGGAATACTGCCGCCGTCTCGGTCTCGACGGCGAAGTGGTGCTCATCGGCAGCCATAGCCGGATGGAAATTTGGAACACACAGCGCTGGGCGGATGCTACAGCCCAAGAAGAAGAAGTCTTCCGCCGGGTGGCGGGAGAAGTCGGTCTGTAGCTGCCGCCCTCCACACCCCCGAAACCCCAAGAACAACGATCACCAAGCATGGCAAAAGCCGACCGCAAGTTCGCCTTCGGTTTCTCCGCAAAAAAAGACGCGGGGGGACGGGCGGAGGGCGCGTCCTGCCTCCGCCTCCGCGTCCGCACAATTTATGAGCAGTTCGGTCTCCGAAAACCTTCAACGCACCGCAGGCCCTGATTCCGCAGTCTGGCATCAGCCGGTCATGCGCGAAGAGGTGATCCGTCTGCTCGCCCCGCAATCCGGGCGCATCTACATCGACGGCACTCTCGGCGGCGGAGGTCATTGCGAGGCTTTGCTCGGCGCCGGGGCCAGCGTTGTCGCTCTCGATCGGGACCGCGCCGCCTTGGCCGAGGCCGGATCGCGCCTGGCACCCTTCGGCGAACGGTTCCACGGTGTCCATACCAACTTTGCCGACGCGGCCGGAGATCCTGCGGTGCTCGCCGCGGCCCCGTTCGACGGGGCTCTCCTCGACCTCGGGGTTTCCTCGCATCAACTCGACACGCCCGCGCGCGGCTTCAGCTTCCGCCATGATGGTCCTCTCGACATGCGCATGGACGGCAGCAGCGGTCAGCCCGCCGCGGATCTAGTAAATTCCTCGTCCGAAGCCGATCTCGCGCGCATTTTCCGCGAGTACGGCGATGAACCGCAGGCGCGCCGCGTTGCTCGCGCCATCGTGGCCGAGCGCACCCGGGCCCCCTTTACGCGGACAGGTCAGCTGGCCGCTCTCCTCGAGAAAATTCTTCCCCGCCGCGGCCGTATCCATCCCGCCACGCGCGTCTTCCAGTCCTTGCGTATCGCCGTGAACGACGAACTCGGTGCGCTGCGCCTGGCGCTGGAGAGTTTTCCTTCCTTGCTGCGCTCCGGCGCGCATTTTGTTGTCATCACGTTCCACTCGCTCGAGGACCGGCTGGTCAAGTCAGTCTTCCGCGCCGGCAGCGAGCAGTGGCTGGATCGTCCGGAATGGCCTGCGCCACGACCCAATCCAGCCTGGCGTTTCCGCGATCTGACCCGCAAGCCGCTCGAGGCCTCGGCGCAGGAAGTCCAATCCAACCCGCGAGCCCGCTCGGCGCGGCTTCGCGCGGTGCAGATGCTCTGCCAGCAGGAGGTGGCTGCTTGAGTCGCTCCAACAATGACCAGGTGCTGCCGCTCGGGTCGCTCATGCCATGGCTTTGTCTGGTGGCTTTCGTCGGTTTGCTCGGTCTTTGCTATGTCAACATGACGCAGAAGCTCAAAACAGATGGTGATCTTTGCCGTGAACTCGAGCAGAAGGTTCGTGATTTGGAAGAAAAAATCCAAGTAGCCAGCGGCGAGATCATCCGGATGACTGCGCGGCCCGCCCTCGAGCGCCGGCGCGAGGAGGGGTTTATAAAAATGATGCCGGTGACCGATATGCGTCTTGTGCGCCTGCGCCCTCAGAGCGCTTCGGCTGCCCTGTCCGCGGACCATGCGGAGGTCATGCCATGAGTCCTGGACCGCATCGCCGCGCAGGTTTCGTCTGCATCGTGCTGGCTTTGGTGCTCAGCGCCTACTCGGCTCGTCTCGTCCACTTGCAGGTGGGCAAGCATGAGGAGTATGCCCGCGTGGCGGCAGATACCACCGCCAAAAGAAATCCCGTGCGCGCGGAGCGCGGTAAAATCGTCGATGTCAACGGTGAGATCCTCGCCGACAACGTTCCCATCTACAAAATCGTCGTGGATTCGAAGGTGCGTACCGACGTGCAGAGGACAAAGCTTGCCGATATTCTTGCGCGTTGTCTTTCTCTTCCCGTCGGACAAATTACCGAGCGTCTTGCTACCAAAAGACCTTACGTGGTGATGCAAAAGAATGTCTCGGCTGAAATAGCGACCAAGCTAAAAACCGAGTTGGCCGAAGCCAAATTACGCGGCGTCACTTTCGAGCCCGAACCGAAGCGGAATTATCCCAACGACAACATGCTGGCCCACGTGCTCGGATTTCTCGACCACGAGGGCCGAGGGATTCAAGGCGTCGAGATGATGATGGAACCCTACCTGCGGGGTGAGGACGGGTTCGTTTACACCGAGCGTGATCGCACGGGCCGCGAAATCGTCGCTTACCGCAGCGTTGAGCGACCCGCCCGCAACGGCATGACGGTGCAGTTGACGGTCGACATGGGTTTGCAGGACATCGTGGAGCGGGAGTTGGACGATTCCTACAAACGACTTAACCCGAACATGATTACCGCCGTTTTCGTGCGTCCGCGCACCGGTGAAGTGCTAGCCATGGCCACAAGGCCCGCATTCAACCCCAACGATCACGCCAACGCCCCCATCGAGACCACCAAGAACCGGGCTATCGTCGACATGTTCGAGCCGGGTTCGACCTTCAAACTCGTCGTTGTTTCCGCTGCCCTCAACGAGCAAGCCGTCACGGCGGAGCAAAAGTTCAACTGTGAGAATGGAAATTTCTTCTACGGTGGCAAGTCACTCCACGACGTCCATAAATACGGAGAACTTTCGGTACACGACATCCTCGTCAAATCCTCCAATATCGGGTGCGCCAAAATCGGCCTGCACCTCGGCGCGGACACTTTTTACGAATACATCCGCCGCTTTGGTTTCGGGGATCGTTCCGGGCTTGGCTTGCCCGGGGAGATACCCGGCTTGGTTCACCCGGTCCACCAATGGTCCGGACTTTCCATCACACGCGTAACGATGGGTCAAGAGGTGGCAGTTACCCCCTTGCAGAGCGTCATGAGCATGTCGGTCATCGCCAGCGGCGGCAACATGATGCTCCCGAAGATCGTCCACTCCGTCCGCGACCAACAGGGCCATGAGGTGCTTTCCTTCCATCCCCAAGTCGTCCGGAGAGTAATCTCGGAGGAAACGGCTGCGAAGATTGGTGAGGCTTTGCGGGGTGTGGTCAGCGAGGATGGCACGGCGCCCCTCGCCGCGATCAGCGGCTATCCGGTGGCAGGCAAGACAGGAACGGCGCAGAAGCCCAACCCTGCCGGAGGCTATCTTACCGGGCAGTATGTGGTTTCGTTTGCCGGCTATTTCCCGGCCGATGATCCGGAGGTGGCAGGGATCATACTGGTTGACAATCCGCGTACGCCCGGAACATCGACTTACGGCGGCACGATCGCCGGACCGATCTTCTCGCGCATCGGCGCGGCGATGGCTCGCCATTTGGATTTGCCGGCGCGTCAGGACGAAACGGAGGGGACCACCATTGCGCAGGTGCCTCCGGCAAACAAGCCGGACGGCGATCTCAACTGAATCATGCTGCTTTCCAAGATTCTTGCCTCCCTTCCTACCGGATCTTTTGTCGTGGATGGTCCGGTGGATCGGGAAATCAAAGCGCTGACCCATGATTCCCGCCTTGTCGGACCTGCGGCTCTTTTTGTCGCTCTGGCCAGTGTGACGCCCGGCCGGGAAGGTGATGAGCGCCAAGGCGGCGCGCGTTTTGTGCTCGAAGCGGTGGAGAAAGGTGCCGTGGCCGTCATCACCGCCTCGGACATCGAAGTGCCGCGTGCCACGATGGTACGGGTGTCGGATCCTCGCTCGGCTTTAGCGGCGGTCGCTGCGTCCTTCTACCACCATCCTTCGCTCCAATTGCAAACGGTCGGTATCACGGGAACCAACGGGAAAACAACCACATCTTTTCTGCTCAAACACCTTCTCGATCGGGCGGATCGGCCTTGCGGGTTGATCGGCACGGTGCGCTATGTCATCGGCCCACGCGAATTGCCGGCCGAGCGCACGACGCCCGAAGCGGATGATGTGCAGCGTCTGCTCCGTGAGATGCGCGATATCAATTGTCGCGCCGCGGTGATGGAAGTGTCGAGTCATGCCCTGCATCAGGGCCGCGTGCAGCAAGTGGAGTTCGACGCAGGAATATTTTCCAATCTGACGCAGGATCATCTCGATTACCACGAGACAATGGAGGCCTATTATGCGGCCAAAGCCCTGCTCTTCGAACAGATCTCCGCGCAGACGCACAAACGCGGAACAGCCGTCGTCAATATCGATGACCGCCATGGTCGGAGGCTGGTCGACCACTACGCTCCGCGGGTCACAACCGTCACCTACGGTCAGTCCTCCGGAGCCATGTTCCGTGCGGTCGATCTCCGCACGGATTTCCACGGCACACAATACACCCTCGAGGCCGAGGGGCGCAGCTATCTTGTTCGGCTCCCGCTCTTCGGTCCGTTCAATGTCTACAACTCGCTCGCCGCGCTGGCCGCGATGCGCGCGCTGGGCCACGATGTGCGGAAGTCGGTTGATTCTCTCAGGAGCACCCCCCAGGTGCCCGGGCGTCTCGAAATGGTTACCGGGCCGAAGTCGTTCCGTGTTTTTGTCGACTACGCGCACACGCCGGATGCCTTGGGAAATGTACTGCGCACCCTGCGCTCGCTGGAACCGGTGCGGCTCGTGACCGTTTTCGGCTGTGGCGGCGACCGTGACCGCTCGAAGCGGGCTCCCATGGCTCGCGCGGCCGAGGATCTTTCGGATTGGTGCATCGTCACCTCGGACAATCCCCGCAGCGAGCATCCCGAAGCCATTTGCCAGCAGATCGCCGCCGCGTTGCGCGGAAAAAATCACGAGGTGATTGCCGATCGACGGGCGGCCATCCGCCGCGCCATCGCCATGGCGGAGCCCGGTGACATTGTTCTTGTCGCGGGCAAAGGTCACGAAAGCTATCAGGAATTCGCCGATCGCAAAGTGCCCTTCGACGACGTGGCGGAGTCGGCTGCCGCCTTGAGGGAGAAAGCCGCGTGAATATGGATCCGATCTCCTTCCATCAGCTGGCCGCCGCCTGCGGCGGCAAACTCGTCGTGGGTGACGGGGCCAAGACCTTCCGTTCGGTGGTGAAGGATTCCCGCTCGCTGCAGCCCGGTGAACTTTACTGGGCGCTGCGGGGTGAGAACTTCGACGGGCATGATTTTGTGGCTGCGGCTGCCGTCGCTGGAGCGGCGGGGGCGGTGGTTGAAACTGTCCCGCCGGGATCGCCCGGCGCTTTCCCGCTGGTGGTTGTTCCTGACTCACTCGCCGCATTGCAGCGCCTCGCCTCATGGCACCGCGACAGGATCAAAGCGCGCGTCATTTGCATCACCGGCAGCAATGGAAAAACGAGCACCAAGGACTTCACCGCATCGGTCGTAGCGACCCGCTTCATGGTGACCAAAACCGCAGGCAACCTGAATAACCATATCGGCCTGCCCCTGACGATCCTCGCGGCGGATTCCGACCACGAGGTCGCGGTCTGGGAAATCGGCATGAATCATCCGGGCGAAATCGCCGCGCTCGCCAGGATGGCGCGGCCCGATATCGGGATCATCACAAACATCGGGGTGGCTCATATCGAGTTTCTCGGCTCGAGGAAGGGTATCGCGCAGGAAAAAGGTATGATGGGCGAAGCGCTCACGGAGCACGATCTTCTCGTGTTGCCGTCCCACGATGAGTTTACGCCTTCTTTGGCTGCGCGCACCAAGGCACGGATCCGCTTGGCCGGAGATGGTGCGCAACTGCACGCGGAGGATGTGCGCGCCGCCTGCGATGGTCTCGATTTCGAGTTGGTGAGCGGAGATGAAAAAGTGGCGACTCACTTGCCCGTGACCGGTGAGCATATGGTGCGCAACGCCTTGCTCGCTGTTGCAGCGGGGGTTGAACTCGGTCTCTCCCTGCGGGAATGCGCATCAGGCCTTGCGGCAACGCAACTTTCCAAAGGGCGGCTCGCGTGTCTCAAGGTGCGAGGCGTCACCATCCTCGACGATAGCTACAATGCGAATCCCGATTCGATGGATGCCGCGCTGCACGCCCTGCGCGGTTTGCCCGGAGGCGGGCGGCGCATTGCGGTCCTTGGACGGATGGGCGAACTGGGTTCTTATGCCGAGGAAGGATACCGCCGCGTGGGCCGCACCGCCGCCGGGGCTGCGGACTTTGTCATTGTTGTCGGTGAAGAGGCCTCCCCGTTGGCGGACGAAGCCGAAGCTGCCGGCGCGCGCGCGGTGCAGCGCGTCTCCGACACGCACGAAGCTGCTTCCGCCCTTCGCGAACTGGCTGTTTCCGGCGACACGGTTTTGATCAAAGGTAGTCGCTCCGCCCGCATGGAGCGCGTGCTGGAGGATTTTTCCTGATGCTTTACTACCTACACTTTTTGAGCGGCTACGGGACTGGAGCGGAGACCGAGTTCTTCAAGGGGCTCAACGTTTTTCAATACATCACGTTTCGCTCGTTGGCGGCCGGCGTCACGGCATTCATCCTCTGCCTTATTTTCGGCAACCGGGTTATCCGCCGCCTTGTCTCGCTCAAGCTTGGTCAACCCATCCGCACTCAGGAAGAAGTTAATCGCCTGCACGAACTGCATGGGGCCAAGGCCGGCACTCCGACCATGGGCGGCACGCTGCTCCTCGGTGCGGTTGTCGTCTCCACTCTCCTTTGGGCGCGTCCCACCAATCCTCTTGTCTGGCTCTGCCTCTTCACGGTGTTTTTCCTCGGCGGACTCGGGTTCGTCGACGACTACCTCAAGGTCACCAGAAAATCATCCGATGGCATTAGCAGCAGGCTGAAGTTCGTGCTGCAGTGCGTGCTGGCGGGGATGGTCACCGCCTTCTTCGCGTTTGAGCCATCGCTCTCCGCCCAGGCCCCGCAGCTCTACGTTCCTTTCGCCAAGGAACCGATCCTGCAGAACTTGGGAATCTTCATGTTTTTCCTCTATCTTTTCGTCATCGTCGGCGCGTCCAACGCCGTGAATTTGACCGATGGTCTTGATGGCCTGGCGGCCGGTTGCACGGCGACGGTCGCCTTCGCCTTCGCCGTCCTCGCTTATACCGCAGGGAACGGTAAAATCGCCACCTACCTGCAAATTCCCTTCGTCTCCTTCTCCGGAGAGTTGTCGGTTGTGTGCATGGCTTTGGTTGGTGCGTCGCTCGGCTTCCTCTGGTGGAACTGCCATCCCGCGCGTGTTTTCATGGGAGACACAGGCTCGCTGGCCATCGGCGGCCTGCTCGGCGTGATCGCGATTTCGTGCAAGCAGGAACTTCTCCTCGCCCTCATCGGCGGCGTCTTCGTGCTCGAGGCCGGTTCTGTCATCTTGCAGGTCGCGAGCTTCAAGTCCACCGGCAAGCGCATTTTCAAAATGTCGCCCATCCATCACCATTTCGAGTTGAGCGGATGGAAGGAAAGCACCGTCATCGTGCGCTTCTGGATCCTCTCCATCATCTTCGCCTTTCTCGGGTTGGCTACCCTCAAGCTGCGGTGATTCTCATGGACTACACAGGAAGACATGTGGCGGTGCTCGGCCTCGGTCGCAGCGGCGAGGCGGCCACACGACTGCTCCTCGACAGCGGAGCCTCCGTCACCGTGCTCGACTCGGGCGATCCGGCGCCGCGGCGGGCGGCGGCCGAAACACTTTCCTCGCGTGGCGCACGCGTCGTTTTGGGGAACGACGCGTTGCGCTGCGTGCAGGATTTTGACTTCGCGGTGCTCAGCCCCGGGATCGATCCCGTTGTGCCGCTCGCGCGCAGGCCGGTCGAGGCCGGCGTTCCTCTCCTCGGGGAAATTGAACTGGCCTACCGCAGTTGCCGGTGTCCCGTCATTGCCATCACCGGAACGAATGGCAAGACGACCACCACCGGCCTGACCGCAGCGCTGCTCAATGCGTCCGGAATGCGGGCCGAGGCCTGCGGCAACATCGGCGTCCCGTTCAGCGAGGTGGCCGCAAGAAGTGCTTCGCTCGACGCCGCCGTGGTGGAGGTCAGCTCATTCCAGTTGGAGACCACAGACACTTTTCGTCCCCGGGTAGCGGTCTGGACCAACTTCAGCGCAAACCATCTGGACCGCTACCCGGACGTCAAAGCCTACTTTGCGGCGAAGCTGCATATCTTCGACCATCAGATGTCCGATGATTTCGTGGTGGTCAACGCCCGCCTTGATTTGCCGGCTCATCGCGCCCAGCGCATCACATTTTCGTCGTCGGTTGATGCGTTTGCCGACTTCACGATGAAAGGCGATGTCATCATGCATCGAGATGAGCGTCTTCTCGCCATGTCCGAAACCCGCTTGCGGGGTCCGCATAACGCGGAGAATCTCATGGCGGCATTCGCCGCGGCAACCTGCCTAGGCGCCGAAGTCGGGGGGATGGTTGCCGCTGCACGAACGTACTGTCCCCCTCCGCACCGATGCGAATTCGTGCGTGATCTCGACGGCGTCGCTTGGATCAACGACTCCAAGTCGACCAACCTCGATGCCTTGGCTCAGGCTCTCTGCGGTCAGGCGGGTAGGGTGGTCCTGATCGCCGGGGGAAAAAACAAGGGATTCGACTTCGCCCCATTGGCCGCACTTGTCGCCGAGCGTGTGCGCGCTGCGGTATTGATCGGCGAAATGCGCGATTCTATCGCCGTGGATTGGAAGGAATCCGCTGATTGTCATCTCGTGGCGGACCTCGGCGAGGCTGTGCTCGCGGCGCGCCGCTTGGCACGGCCGGGCGACACTGTCCTTTTTTCCCCTGGCACGTCCTCCTTCGACATGTTCCGCAGCTTTGAAGAACGCGGCGATCTTTTCCGACAACTAACCACCAACCTCAAGCCAAACAAAACAACACCATGAAACTGCAATTATTCAGCAAGATGACAGCCCGGCCCCGCAGCCGCAAAGTGGTCCGCGCCTCGGCGCGCGCCATGCGCGGCGGCGAGGAGGAATACTATGATGAGGCCGAACCGAACATGAAGTTGTCGCACGCCTTCATGGTTGTGCTCATTCTTCACGTCGTTGCGGTCGGCGGTATCTGGGCCTTCAACAACCTCCACTCGACAAAGAGTGCCTCTCTGACTTCGAACCTTACTGAGCGCATCGCGAAGGTGGCCGGTTCTACCGTGGTCAAGCCCGCCGCGCCGGCCCTTGCTGTGCAACGCCAGCCCGGCGATGCGGATGAACCGCTGCCGGCCGTAGACGGGGAGCAAATCTCGGCCCAACCGTCCTTCCGCACGGAGGAGCTGCCTGCGACGCCCGTCATTGCCGCCCCCAAAACAGCGACGGCAACCAAACCGGCGGCAGCGACCAAAGCGGCTGAGCCCAAGGTGGAGAGCAAAGCGCCGGCCCCAGCCGTCGAGCAGAAGGCCAGAGCAACGGCCGCCAACCGTGAATCCTCCGTCGGTCCCGGCACCTACGCAGTGGCGAAGGGCGACAACCCCTACACCATCGCGAAGAAACTCGGCATTACCTACAAGGCGCTGCTCGAGGCCAACAAGATTACCGACCCGACCAAGCTGCAGATCGGACAGCTGCTCAAAGTCCCAGCCAAATCACAGTAGCAAGGGCCGTCTTTCATGCCACGCCGGACGGCATACATTCTCATCATCTCGATGGTCAGCCTGCTGACCGTCGGCATCGTCATGCTGCAGAGCACGGGCGCATTCGCGCGCGACAGTCATGGCGATATGTATTTTTTCGTCCGCAAGCAGGCGCTGTGGCTGTTCATCGGCTCGGTGCTCTTGGTGGGGGCTGCCATGACCGATTACCGTTGGTGGGGCCGGTGGCTCCCCTACATCTACGGGGTTTCGGCGCTGCTGCTGATCCTCTGCTTTGTCCCGTTTATCGGCATGAAGATCAACGGTGCCCACCGTTGGATCAATCTGGCCGTGATCACGTTCCAGCCGAGCGAACTTGCCAAGGTGGCGGTCTTGCTTTTTCTCGCTTGGTGGTATCATCGCTACGAGGCGGAGACGAAGCAGTTCTGGCGCGGTTTCGTTTTCCCCTTGGCCGGGGTCATGTTCCTCGTTGGACTCGTGGTCATTGAGGTCGATCTGGGCGCGTCGGCGCTGATCAGCCTGACTGCGCTGGCTGTGATGTTTGTCGCAGGAACCGGATTGCGCTGGTTGGTTCCCGTCGTCTTGGCCGGATTCGGCGGCCTTGCCTACGCCATCACCCACATCGATGAGCGCATGGCACGCCTTCTCGCTTTTACCGATCCGGAAAAATACCGCCTCGACGAGGGTTTGCAGCAGTGGCAGGCCATGTTGGCTTTCGGCACTGGCGGCGTCTCGGGGCTGGGTTTGGGCAATGGACGACTCAAAATGCTCTACCTGCCTTACGCGCACACGGACTTTATTTTTCCGATGATCGGGGAGGAACTCGGGCTGCGTTTCACCTTGCTCACCGTCTTCTGCTTTCTGTTGATTCTTCTGGCTGGGACCCTCATTGCGATGAACGCGCGCGATCGCTTCGGCATGCTGCTTGGTTTCGGTATCACCATCATTATCACCCTGCAGGCGGCCATCAATATCGGGGTGACCACTTCGATGCTTCCCAACAAGGGAATGCCGCTGCCCTTCATCAGCTACGGGGGCAGTAATCTCGCGGTCAATCTGCTGTTGATCGGCATGCTCCTCAACATTCACCGGCAAGGCCGTCGCGTGCCGAAGGCTCGCACCCGCGTCGTGCCGGCCACCAGTCTCTCGGTCCGCTTCTGATCCCATGAAATTTGCCATCGCATGCGGGGGAACCGGCGGCCATTTGTTCCCCGGTCTGGCGGTGGCCGAAGTCCTGCGCGGCAAAGGCCACGAGGTGCTTCTCTTCGTCTCCGAGAAGGAGATCGACAGCCGGGCCTTGCACAGCGCACCGTCGATCGCGCGCGAGACACTCCCTTCCATCGGCATGCCCCCGTTATTTTCACCGGCGGTTTTTCTCTTCCTCGGGCGGCTGCGTGCGAGCTACGCCAAGTGCCTCGAGGTTTACCGGAAATTCGCCCCTGATGCCGTGCTCGGGATGGGCGGGTTCACCAGCATCGCTCCTTTGGCGGCCGCGTGGCGTCGGAAAATCCCCGCCTTTCTCCACGACTCCAATGCCATTCCGGGCAAGGCGAACCGTCTCGGCTCGCGCTTTTGCCGCAAGGTCCTGCTGGGATTCCAGGAGTGCGCGCAATATTTTCCCGGACGTCCGGTTCTGGTCACGGGCACGCCGATCCGGAGCGAATTAACCGCTCCCGCCCTCGCCAAGTCGGCGGCGCGGAGCCAACTCGGCCTCGACGCCGGCCGGATGACTGTTCTCGTCATGGGAGGAAGCCAGGGAGCGGCTGGCATCAACACCTTGATGGCCCAGGCTGCCACGCACCTCGCCCCCGGGTCGTGCCAGATCGTCCACTTGTCCGGCCCGCGCGATGAGCAGAAAGTGCGTGGCGCCTACAATGCAGCCGGCATCGCCAACATTGTCATGCCCTTCTGCGACCGCATGGGCGAAGTCTATTCAGCGGCCGATCTTGTCGTCTCGCGTTCCGGCGCGGCAAGTCTGGGCGAACTCTCGTGGTTCGGCCTTCCCTCCGTGCTTGTCCCTTATCCACATGCGGCGGAGGATCATCAGAGGCTGAACGCGGAGATCTTCGTTCGCGCTGATGCGGCCCGGATGCTCGCGGAAAGTGTGGCGACCGGAGATTCTCTGGGTACTTTGCTGCGGTCGCTGCTCGGATCGCCGGCGACCTTGGCATCCATGGCCGCGGCAGCCAGAGCTTTGGCTCCGCGCGATGCAGCCGGCCGGGTGGCCGCGGTGTTGATCGAGGTAAAAAAATGACAACGCAGGAATTGGCCGAACTTTTGCATGGTGCGCCGCGGCGCATCCACCTGATCGGTGTCGCCGGTTCGGGCATGAGCGGCATTGCCGCACTGCTGCTTACCCTCGGTCACCGCGTGAGCGGATCCGACAAGGTCGACACGGTGGAAGTGAAGCGCCTGCAAGCGCTCGGGCTGGAGTTCCACAAGCCGCAGCAGGCATCTGATGTGCAGGGCGCCGAACTGGTGGTTTATTCCTCGGCCATCCGCGAGGGCAACACAGCCTATGATGCGGCCCAGAAGCTGGGTTTGCCGATGGTCCGTCGTGCGGAGGCTCTGGCCGCTCTGATGGCAGGCAAGAAAGGTATCCTCATTTGCGGCATGCACGGCAAGACGACCGTCTCGGCCATGGTGGCCCATGTACTCCGGGCGGGGGGGCTGCATCCTTCGCACTATGTCGGCGCGGAAATTCCCATCCTCGGCACCAACGCGCGTTGGGATGCCGGCGGCGAACACTTCGTCGCAGAAGGCGATGAAAGCGATGGCACCATCGTGATTTATCATCCGGAACACGCGGTGGTCCTGAATGTCGAACCCGAGCATCTCGATCACTACGCAGATCTGCCGGCGATCGACGCTGCATTCACCCGGATGCTCGGGCAGACCACCGGTAAGATTTTTTACTGCGCTGACGACGAGGGGGCGTCCCGCCTTTGCGCCGCGCGTTCGAACGCCGTATCCTACGGCCAGACTGGACGCTACTCGTTCCGTGAATTCCGCACAGCCAACTTCACCTCGGAGTTCGCTTTCTGTCGCGACGGCCAGGAACTAGCCAGAGTCAGGCTCAACGTTCCCGGCGAGCACAACGCGCTCAATGCGACAGCGGCGCTCGCGGTCGGCGTCGAACTCGGGCTCGATCCGCAGACCGGCGCCGCGGCGATGGAGACTTTCCGCGGCGCGCGGCGCCGCTTCGAGGTCGTCCACTCCTGCGAGGATTATTTGGTGGTGGATGATTACGGCCATCACCCCACCGAAATCGCCGCCGTGCTTCGCGCCGCCCGCGCCACAGGCCGTTCGCGGGTCGTCCTTCTTTTCCAACCGCACCGCTACACCCGAACTCGCGCGTTGCGTGACGAGTTTGGCCGGGCCCTCGCGCTTGCCGACGCCGCGGTGGTCACGGACATCTACCCGGCGAGCGAACCTCCGCTTCCGGGCGTCACCGGCGAAATGCTCGTCCTTGCGGCCAGGGAGTGCGGAGCCGCTGAAATTTTCTACGAGGCACGCCGCGAACTGGCGGTCATGGCCGCGGCACGCATGATGCAACCGGGCGATCTGCTTGTCACCCTGGGTGCCGGTAATATCCACGAGCAGGGGGCATCGCTGGCTCGTGACCTCGGCACGCTCGGGGTGCTGCGGTCGGCCATGGGTGCCGGAATTGCGCGGCTTTATGAACCGATGGCGAAACATACGACAATGCGGGTCGGCGGCCCGGCACAGTTCTGGCTCGAGCCGGAGAGCGAGGAGGGATTCTGCGAATTGGTGCGTGTGGCCCATGCGGAAAAAATCCCGCTGATGGTCGTCGGCCGCGGATCCAACCTCATTGTCCGCGATGGAGGTTTGCGCGGCGCGGTTGTGCGTTTGCGGCGCGGCGTCTTTGGCCAGTTTTCGGTGGAAGGCGAATCGATCCGAGCCGGGGTGGGAGTTCGCCTCAAGGCGCTGAGTGGCGCGGCCATGGCCGCCGGCTTGGCCGGCTTCGAATGGATGGAGGGTATACCCGGCGATGTTGGGGGTTGCCTGCGGATGAACGCCGGCGCGATGGGCGTGGAGGCGTTCGACCAAGTCGTGCGCCTGCGCTACGCCGACAACGAGGGAAACATTCTGGAGAAAACCCCGCAGGAACTCGAGGTGAGCTACCGGCACGTGCCGCTCCTGCGGACCAATTATGCTCTCTCCGCATTTTTCCGCGGACAAGCCTGCCCCTCGGTGGAGGTCGAACAGCGAACGCGCGATTACGCGGGAAAGCGCAAAGCCGCCCAACCCTCCGGGGCCAGCGCCGGATGCATTTTCCGCAACCCAAGAGACGCCAAGGCCGGACAGCTTGTCGATTCCGCTGGTTTGAAAAACTTGAGCGTGGGAGCCGCGCGCGTTTCGGACCGTCACGCCAATTTCATCCTCAACGAGGGCGGGGCGACTGCTGCCCAAATCCTTGAGCTTATCGAGCAGGTGAAGACGGCGGTGCGCAAAAAGCACGGGTTTGAGCTCGAAACGGAAGTGCAGATTATCGGGGAGGATGCTTTGGCCGTATGAACACTGAACTCAAAGGCCTGCATATGGTCGTCCTGAAGGGTGGTCCGGGATCCGAGCGGGATGTTTCCCTGCGATCCGGCGCCGCGGTGGCGCGCGCCTTGCGCGAGGGTGGCTACCGGGTGACGGAGGTGGAGGTTGCCGGGCGCGAGATTGCCCTTCCTGAGGATGCCGGGCTTTGCGTCAACATGGTGCACGGGACATTCGGCGAGGACGGCGAACTGCAGTCCCTGCTTGATGCATGCGGCGTCGCCTATACTGGGGAAAATGCGGCGGGAAGCCGGCTGGCCTTCGACAAGCTGGAAAGCAAGCGTCGCTTCGAGGCGGCGGGAGTGCCTACCCCGCGGTGGGAGAGGATCGCCGCCACCGCACGGCCCAGCCTGCCATTTCCTCTCGTGATCAAGGCTCCCCGCGAGGGCTCTAGCGTCGGGGTGCACATCGTGCGGGGCGAGGAGGAATTGGTCTCGGCTTTGCAGGACTGCGCCTCGTTGGACAAAGAAATTCTCGTCGAGGAGTTCGTCGCCGGCCGGGAACTCACTGTGGGTGTGGTCGGCGACCGCGCCATGGCGGTGGTGGAAATATGTCCGAACGAGGGTTTTTATGACTACGCGCACAAGTACACGAAGGGCGCTTCCGAATACTTTTGTCCAGCGCCTCTGGATGCGGAGACCACCCTGCGCGTGCAGCAGACCGCCCTGCGTGCCCACCGGGCTCTCGGCCTCGAGGTCTATTCTAGGGTGGATATCCTGCTGCGTGGCGATGGGTCGCTTTTTGTCCTCGAAGCCAATACGATTCCGGGCATGACGGAGACGAGCCTTCTGCCCAAAGCCGCCGCGGCGGCGGGCTTGGACTTCCTCGCTCTCTGCGAAGAGATCGCACGGCTTTCCATGCCAAGATTCACCGGCAAATGAGATTCTTCCGTTCCAAAAAAATCCGTGGCAAAAAATCACCACGTCGGCGCCGCCGAGAGCATTTGCTCGAGGTCACGGCGACAGCGGAGACCGAAAGGCGCCGCCGCAATCAGAAGATTGTCCTCTATGTCGGCGAGGCGATCGTGCTCCTCGGGATTGTCGCGTTTGCCTGGCTGGGCATCCGTGCCTTGCTCAACAATCAGATTTTCGAAAACTCCCGATACAATGTCAGGGTGGTGGAGGTGGCCACCGACGGCGTCATGACGCGTGAGCAGGCGCTGGCCAAGACGGGGATCCACGAGGGTCTCAATATCTTCTCGCTGAACCTCGACTCCGCACAACGCGCCCTTGCCAGCATTCCGGAGATCAAGTCGGCCCGCGTCGAACGCATTCTTCCGGATACAGTGGCCATTGAGATCGAGGCGCGCCGTCCGGTTGCATGGGTCGCGCCGCATGACACGGGCGAGGATCCTTCGGCCATGGCCACGGCCTGCTTGGTCGACAAGGACGGAGTGATGATGAAACCGGATAAACTCAATCCCGCGCATGTCCGCCTGCCGGTCATCTACGGAGTTCCGACCGAGCAGTGGCGCCCCGGCGACCAGATTGATCTGCCCGAATTGCGCGCTGCTCTCGAACTGTTCCTCCGTGCCGCCGACAAGAACAGTCCCGAGATCGCCCTGCGCGCCGCCGACGTCAGTAAAGGTTGGTGCATTGTCGCCTGGAGCGATGCGAAGACGCGCTACACCTTCGGGACCAAGGATATGCCCGGCCAACTCGATCGCCTGCAGAGGATACTGGGCTATGTCCAGCAGACTTCCCGGAAGATCGCCACCGCCAACCTCATGCCCGAACGCAATACCCCGGTCACCTTTCAGGGCGACCCGCCTCCGGCCGAGATCATCGCGCCGGCCGAGGCCCCCAAAAAAACTAAACCCTGACACCATGGCCCGCCCCTTGCTGCATGTAGGATTGGAGATCGGGACGACAAAAGTCGCCGCAGTCATCGCTGAGACCAGCAGCGATGGCCTTCTCCGCATCATCGGCACCGGCGAATCTCCCTCGCGCGGGGTGCGCAAAGGCGAGATCGTCGACATCGGCAAGATCACCCTCTGCCTCAACGATGCTCTTTCAGCGGCCGAGGAGAAAGCGGACCGTGAAATAACCGAGGTCGTGGTTGCCGTCACAGGATCTCACCTCGACGGCCTCAACAACCGCGGCGGAATCATGATTCCGGAGGACCGCGACGAGATCGAGGAGGAGGACGTCCAAGAGGTCGAACAGAGCGCCCTTGATGTCACGATTCCCAGCGGCAATGCGTTCCTCCACACGATCGTCCAGCGGTACTACGTCGACGGACAGCAGGGCGTGGCCAGCCCGCTCGGCATGATCGGTCGCAGGCTCGAGGCTTCGTTTCATATCGTGCATGGCACGAAAACACGCATCCAAAACAATATTCGCTGCATCCGCGAGGCCAACCTCAAGCCGAATAATGTCGTGATGAGCGCCGTTGCCTCTTCCCACGCGATCCTCGACCAGAGTGACAGAGAGCTTGGCGCCCTGGTCATCGACGTAGGCGGCGGGACAACCGATTATATTCTTTTCCGCGATGGTGCCGTCATCCACTCAGGCGTTCTGGCCGTCGGAGGCGATCATATCACCAACGATATTTCCATCGGCCTGAAAATTCCGACCAAGTGGGCGGAAAAGATCAAGATAGAGCATGCCGATGTGGCTCCGGGATCGACGGCCGCCCGCGGAGCGATCGAAATCGAGGATCAGACTCTCGCCGGCCGCCATATCGAACGCCGCATACTCAACATCGTGGCGGAAGCTCGGGTCAGGGAACTTCTCATGCTGCTCAAGCGCCGGGTGAACATCGAGCGCCACGCCCAGTTCATCGGGGGGGGCGTGTTGATCACCGGGGGCACCGCGGAACTGAAAGGCATCGCAGCATTGGCCTCGGAGGTTTTCGGGATGCCCGCGCGTGTGGCCTGTCCGCGTCCCATCCTCGGGCCGAGCGTACTTTTCGAGAGTCCGCGTTTCAGCACGGTCGTCGGCCTGGTGCTTTACGCGCAAGCCGCGCAGGAGGCCCTCGAGGAAATTTCCATCTTCGACCGCCTGCGGAGCAAAATAGGCAGGATCATTCCCGGGTTATGATCAATCTTGGTCCCAACTCTTCGGCGGCCTCTCCCGCTGTTCCGGTGACTTCGATCAAAGTGATCGGCGTCGGCGGTGCCGGTCTGGCTCTCATCGAGCGTCTCACCGCCCTGGATCTCGGCCTGACGAAACTTATCGCTTCCGGAACCGACGCACAGGCGTTGCTCGCTTCCTCAGCCGAGCAAAAAATCCAACTTGGCCGCGAGCGGACCAAAGGTCTTGGGGCGGGCGGTGACCCATCTGTCGGGGAGGGTGCCGCGCGTGAAAGCGCCGAGGAAATCTGCTCGGCCTGCAGCGGCGCCGAGATGGTGATTGTTTGTGCGGGCTTGGGTGGCGGCACCGGCTCCGGCGCGGCGCCGGTCGTGGCGGCCGAAGCGAAAAAAAACGGCGCCTTGGTCCTTGGCCTGGTCACACTCCCGTTCCGCGGTGAGGGGGGCAAGCGTCGAAAGCAGGCTGAGGTTGCTTTGTCACGCTTGTCGCGGCCCTGTACCGCGGTTCTTTGTTTTGAGAATGAACGCATGTCGGCGCACGGGGCCGCAGACGTGCCTGTGGCCGAGGCTTTTAGCGCTTCCGCCGAAGTGATGGCATCCGCGGTGCTCGCCCTCGTTCGCATGGTCACCTTGCCGGCGGTTCTTCGGCTCGGAGTCGATGAGCTCTTGCAGGTCTTCCATGGTGCCGACGCACGTTGCCAGTTCGGTCATGGCACCGCGTCCGGGGCCGACCGTGTTCACGTCGCTGTGGAGCAGGCCCTGCAGAGCCCGCTGCTCGACAGCGGCAGTCTTCTCGCCGATGCAGAGAGCGTTCTTGTGCATGTCACCGGCAGTGCTTCGCTCAGGCTGTCCGAAGTCAAGAAAGTGCTGGCCCAGCTCTCGGTTCATATCGAGGATTCCGCGGAGATCATGTTGGGGGTCGCCACGGATGGCCAAGCCGGTAATGCCATCAGCGTGAGCATCATGGCCTGTGCGCGTTCTTCTGGAGGACTCTTGGCGGCCGAGGAAGTCGAGGAAGATGAGGTTGTGACCACGGAGGAGAACATGGAGACGTCCGTGGAAAACGACGGCCAATCCGAGGACAAAGAGAAGAACCCCGTCCAGACCAAGCGCCGGAAGGTTGCTGTGGAGCAGACCCAGGAGGAGTTGCCGCTGGATCAGGCCATGCGCGGACGATTCAAGGACTTGGATCCGACGATGGTCGACGGTCAGGATTTGGATATCCCCACGTTTATTCGGATGCGGTTGCGGCTGAAATAGTGTTATTTTTCCGGCCACGATGAGACCGGATCGTTTCACCCAAAAGATGCAGGAGGCGCTGAATGCTGCCGCCGACCTGACGAGCAAACTCCAACAGCAGGAAATCGGCGACGAGCAATTTCTGCTCGCGCTTCTCGATCAGTCCGAGGGCGTCGCCCTTCCCCTCTTGCAGAAAATCGGCGTCTCCACCGCCCGGCTGCGGGAACAACTCGACGCCGCCCTAGCGAGCCGCCCCAAGGTGTCGGGCTCTGTCGGGCAGCCGCATATCGGCGGCGATCTGCGCAAGACCCTTGAAGCGGCCGAGGGAGTCATGGCCAAACTCAAGGACGAGTACCTCAGCGCCGAGCACTATCTTCTTGCCTTGGCCCAGTCGTCCGATGCGGCCGGAAAACTGCTGCGCGAGGACGGAGCGACGTACGATAACCTGATGAAGGCGCTGGTCGAGGTGCGCGGCTCCCAGCGGGTGACCGACCAGAACCCGGAAGAAAAATACCAGACGCTGCAAAAATACGGACGCGATCTCACCGATCTGGCCAAGCGCGGCAAGATCGATCCGGTCATCGGTCGCGACGAGGAAATCCGCCGCACCATGCAGGTCTTGTCGCGCCGCACCAAAAACAACCCCGTCCTCATCGGCGAGCCTGGGGTGGGCAAAACCGCCATCGTCGAGGGTCTCGCGCGCCGCATCGTCAGCGGCGATGTCCCTGAATCGCTGAAGAACAAAAAGCTCATCGCCATGGATATCGGCGCGATGATCGCGGGTGCAAAGTTTCGCGGGGAATTCGAGGAGAGGCTCAAGGCCTTTCTCAAGGAGGTGACCTCGTCGGAAGGTCAGATCATCCTCTTCATCGACGAACTGCACACGATCGTCGGTGCAGGAGCCGCCGAGGGATCGGCCGACGCCTCGAATATGCTCAAGCCGCAGCTGGCCCGAGGAGAACTGCGTACCATCGGCGCCACGACTCTCGATGAATACCGAAAATACATCGAGAAGGACGCTGCCCTCGAGAGGCGCTTCCAGCCAGTCATGGTCAAAGAGCCTAGCGTGGAAGACACCATCGCCATCCTGCGTGGTCTCAAGGAGCGCTACGAGGTGCACCATGGTGTCCGCATCCAGGACTCCGCGCTGGTCGGCGCCGCCGTGCTCAGCGACCGCTACATCAGCGACCGGTTTCTCCCGGATAAGGCCGTCGATCTCATCGATGAGGCAGCTTCACGGCTGAAGATCGAGTTGGACTCGATGCCGACGGAGCTCGACAAGCTCGAGCGCGAGATCATGCAGGGGGAAATGGAGCGCACCGCGCTGAAAAAAGAGAAAGACGCCGCGAGCAAGGAGCGTCTGGCCAAGCTGGAAAAGGAACTCGCCGACTTGAAGGAGAAGGGCTCTAAGCTCAAGGCCCAGTGGCAGAACGAGAAAAAGCAGGTGACCGAGTCGCGCAAGTTGGCCGAGCAGATCGAGGAATTGAGGAACCAACTTGAGTCTGCCCAGCGCCAGGGCGACTACGCCAAGGCCAGCGAAATCCAATACGGACAAATTCCCGAACTGTCCACGAAGCTCGAGGAGCACAACAAGAAGCTGGCCAAGGAGGGCGGGGGACAACTCCTGCGCGAGGAGGTGACCGAGGACGATGTGGCCAAGGTCGTGGCCACCTGGACAGGCATACCCGTCTCCCGTCTGCAGGAGGGTGAGCGGCAAAAGTTGGTCAAGATGGAAGAGCGCCTCATGGAGCGCGTGGTCGGGCAGGGGCAGGCCATCAAATCGGTGTCCAACGCCGTGCGTCGTGCCCGCGCCGGCCTGCAGGACGAGAACCGTCCGATCGGATCCTTCATTTTCCTCGGCCCGACCGGCGTCGGCAAAACCGAGCTTTGCAAGGCGCTGGCCGAGTTTCTCTTCGATGACGAGAACTCCATCGTGCGTCTCGACATGAGCGAATACATGGAGAAGCACACGGTGGCGCGGCTCATCGGCGCTCCTCCCGGTTATGTCGGCTACGACGAGGGAGGGCAACTCACCGAGGCCGTGCGTCGGCACCCTTATTCCGTGGTGCTTTTCGACGAGGTCGAGAAGGCCCACGGGGATGTGTTCAATGTCCTGCTCCAGGTGCTAGACGACGGGCGTATCACGGACGGGCAGGGACGGACCGTGGATTTCAAGAACACGGTCATCATCATGACGTCCAACATTGGCAGCCAATTCATCATGGAGGATCTGCCGGTGGAGGAGCGCAACCGCCGCGTGATGGAGGCCTTGCGCGGGCATTTCCGCCCAGAATTTCTCAACCGCATCGACGAGACGATCATCTTCGACCGCCTCAGCGACAAGGAGATCACCAGCATCGTGGATATCCAACTCAGGCGCCTGCTCAAGCGCCTCGAGCAGCAGGGCATCCGTCTTGAGCTGACCGAGAAGGCGAAGGAATTCCTCGGCAAGGAGGGCTACGACCCCGCCTACGGGGCGCGCCCGCTCAAGCGGGTCATCCAGCAGCAAATCCTCAACCCGCTCAGCGTGGCCATCCTCGATGGCGACTTCGGCGAAGGAGATGTGATCGTGGCCGAGGTGGAGAAAGACCACCTGGAGTTCCGGAAAAAATAACTACTCGCGCATGCGGACGAGCAGGTCGCCGGCGTCCACCGCATCGCCGGCGGCTACGAGGATCTCGCCGATCGAACCGTCGCACGGTGCGTAGAGCGTGGTCTGCATTTTCATGGCCTCAAGCGTGAGAAGTTTGTCGCCTTTGGCCACGCGCGCGCCGTTGCCCGGTTCGATACTGGTGATCATTCCCGGAATGGGTGCGCCGACCTCGAGCGGCTTGGCCGGATCGGCTTTCGGGTGCTCCTTCTTTGTGATTTGCAAGGATTTGTCCGTGATGGCGACTTCGCGGGGCATGCCGTTCAGCTCGTAAAATACGATACGTCGCCCGTCTTTGTCGGCCGGTCCAAGATTGACCAGCTTGATGAACAGCGTCTTGCCCTGCTCAATCTCGACCGCGATCTCCTCACCGGTCCTCAGTCCGTAGAAAAATGCGGGCGTCGGCAAAACGCTGACCTCGCCGTATTCCCGCGCAAACTTGGTGAAGGCGGCAAAGACCTCGGGATACATCAGGTGGCTGTAGAGTTCGTCGTCGTCGGGCGCGTGCTTGAGTTTCGGCGTCAATTCCTTGCGCACCGCCTCGAGGTTCACCTTGGGTGCGCGCGCGGCCCCGACCTTCTTTTTGCCCAGCACCACCTCGACGACTTTTGGCGGCCAACCGCCCACCGGTTGCCCGAGGCCACCGGCCAGCATGTCCTTGACCGATTCCGGAAACGGTGTGCCGGGCGGCAGGTTGGGCACATCCGCGGGTTTGATGCCGCGGGTGAAAAGAAAAAGCGCCATGTCGCCGACCACCTTGCTCGACGGCGTCACTTTGACGATGTCGCCGAAGAGTTGGTTCACCTCTGCATAGCAGCGCGCGATCTCCGGCCAGCGGTGGCCGAGGCCCATCGAGGCAGCCTGCTCCTTGAGGTTGGTGAATTGCCCGCCCGGCATCTCGTGCAGGTAGACTTCCGCGCTGCCTGTACGCGGTGCGGTGTCGAACGGTGCGTAAAAGGTGCGCGCTTGCTCCCAGTAATCGGCAAACTCGTTGAGTGCCTCCAGCGAAAGACCCGGATCATGCGGCGTGTTCTGCAGCGCCGCCACGAGGCTGTTGAGGTTGGGCTGGGAGGTCGAACCTGACATCGAGGAAATGGCGGCATCGACCACGTCGGCCCCGGACTCGATGGCCGCCAGCACAGAGGCCGCGTTTACGCCACTCGTGTCGTGGGTGTGGAAGTGGATCGGAAGATCCGTCGCCGAGCGCAGCGCTTTGACCAGCGCCCGTGCGGCGAACGGACGGCAGAGTCCGGCCATGTCTTTGATCGCGAGGAAGTGCGCGCCCATTTTTTCCAGCTCCTTGGCCAGCTTGAGGTAATATTTGAGGGAATATTTGACGCGCTTCGGATCGAGGATGTCGCCGGTGTAGCAGATCGTACCCTCGCAGATGGCTTTCGTCTCGCGCACCGCTTCCATCGCCGCGCGCAGGTTGGCCAGATCGTTGAGTGAGTCGAAGACGCGGAAGATGTCCATGCCGCTCTCCGCCGCATGCCGGACAAAACCGGACACGACATTGGGCGGATAGTTCGAGTAGCCGACGGCGTTGGAGCCGCGCAGCAGCATTTGGAAGCAGATGTTCGGCACCTTGGCGCGCAGGGCGCGCAGCCGGTCCCAAGGATCTTCCCGCAGGAAGCGCATGGCGGAATCGAAGGTTGCGCCGCCCCACATCTCGAGGCTGAACAACTGCGGCGCGCGCCGCGCCACCGCGTCGGCCACGAGGAGCATGTCGTGGGTGCGCACGCGGGTGGCCAGCAGCGACTGGTGCGCGTCGCGGAAGGTGGTGTCGGTGAACAGCGCTCTTTTCTGCTTGCGCGTCCAGGCCGCGAATTGTTCCGGCCCCAGCTTGAGCAACTGCTGACGGGTCCCGGCGGGCGGATTCACCCGCAGGTCGACGGAGGGGAGGGGGGCAGGCACGGGTTTGGCCGGAGGTTTGTAGCCCTTGGCCTCGGAGTTGCCGTTGACCGAGACATCGGCCAGAAAATACATCAGCTTGGTCGCGCGGTCGCGGCGCGGCTTGAACTCGAAAAGCGCGGGGGTCTTGTCGATGAAGGTGGTGGTAGCATCGCCCGCACGGAACACGGGGTTGGTCACCACGTTCTCGAGGAACGGCATGTTCGTCTTCACGCCGCGGATGCGGAACTCGCGCAGCGCCCGGTGCATGCGTTGCAAGGCGATGGGGAAGGTCTGGCCCGAGGTGGTGATCTTGACCAGGAGCGAGTCGTAAAACGGCGTGATCGTGCTGCCGGTCGTGCCCATGCCGGAGTCGAGGCGCACGCCGAAGCCCGCGGCGCTGCGGTAGGTGACGATCTTCCCGTAGTTCGGGGTGAAATTGTTGGCCGGGTCCTCGGTGGTTACACGGCACTGCACGGCGAACCCGTTGCGCGGCACATCCGCCTGCGCGGGCAGCGCGAGTTCCGGTCCGTGCAGACGCGCACCCGCCGCCACCAAGATCTGCGAGCGCACCAGATCGATCCCGGTGATCTGCTCGGTCACCGTGTGCTCGACCTGGATGCGGGGATTCATCTCGATGAAGAACCACTCGTGCTTATCGTAGTCGTAGAGAAACTCGACTGTCCCCGCATTGTTGTAGCCGATGCCGCGCGCGATCTGCACCGCCGCATCGCA
>Ga0209190_1000157_pt1 | contig 47753 bp, 44 predicted proteins | sample M_140205_XF_Meta_FD_187315 | JGI IMG/M metagenome (GOLD analysis project Ga0209190, IMG submission 187315) | Freshwater microbial communities from Lake Montjoie, Canada to study carbon cycling - M_140205_XF_MetaG (SPAdes) (version 2) | ecosystem: Environmental > Aquatic > Freshwater > Lake...
ATCACCTCAGTCTCGTCACCAAAAATTGGATGCTCGAAGAACTCTATTTCTTGACCTTGTTTGTTGGTCATCTTGCCGTAGCTTGTTGGATTTCTATCCATTAGTTTTTGATAGTTTATCATTTTTTTAGGTTTTAATAACTCCATAGAGTTAGGTTAGTATTTTCTTTTATTCTTGCTTTAACTTTAACTATTAACTCGTCTATAATAGCTATTGTCTTTGCTCCTTTGTATTGAGTTATTGGTCGATTGGTCTTACGTCTATAATAAGTAACGTATACCTTTGTTCTGTCTTCTTTCATAACACTTAGCTCTGCTACTGCATCTTTGATGGTTACATATCCTATCTGTATTCTGTTCATGTTTTCTAGTTTTTAGGTTGGTTAATTAATCTTGACAAGCATATAGTACTTGCATCAAGCTATCGTATAAGAATCTTCCATTGTATGTCTCGCATCCAAATCGATTGATGGTGATGTCGTTATCGCTTAGATTTAGTGTAGTATAAGTTCCGGTGCGTTGACCATAGCTGTCAATATCGCATACATAATAAGTTTTCATAATTTCTAGTTTTTAAATTGTTAGTTAATACCACACCTCGTCTAAGGTGTAGCCGTACTTCTTGCTTACATACTTGATGAAGTTGTCAAGGTGTAGCTTGTTGTTAAAATTACTGCTCATGGTGACGTACTTTCCGTATGCGTCCATGAATTTAATTGTTGCGTTCATATTGTTATTTGTTTATTGGTTAGTGGTGTAGTGGATGTCGCTTCCATGAATTAGTCTCCCTAACTACACCTTGTGTTGCTTGTTACTTTGCGTTTAGATAGAACGTTTCGATTGTACAATACATATCGTACTCATCCGTTTCAATCGTACACCCCCACGATTTGCATCCTTTCAATGCTTGAGTATATGATGTCTTCACCTCAGTTTCTTTGAGATAATCTAAACACCTTTCGTATGCACCTTTTACGTTTCCATATACTCCAATGTTTCCATCGTGACTTCCTCTTACTACAAATACTTTTTTCATTTTGTTAGGTTTTAGATTGTTATTTACTTATTTGTTTTTAATTGCTTTTTTAAATGTCTTTAAAATAATGTTCAAGGTGTACACTAAGTGCTTGTTGCAGTACTCGTCTCCACATACTGAAATCTTGTTCATGTTGTATCGCTCCTTCTTGTCTATAAATGAATAGGTGTCCGTATCGCTTTCAATTGTCACGAATTGGTTGCTCACCTTGATAGGCTTGATTACAACGTAGTAAGGCCATGTCCCACCATTGTAGGTCGTCGGGTACTCATCCAATTGGTTTACCTCTTCAATCAGTGAGTTAATCTCGTTAATCTTGTTTAAAATTGCTTTCATTTTATCGGTTTTTATGGTTAGGGACAATTCCCGTACAAATATACAGATACTTTTTAATATGAATAGCATAAGTATAGTATAAATATTAATAAAGTTATTAACAATTAAATGTTCACATAAGAACTTAAATGTTCATAAGTGTTTAGAGGGGTTACTGAAGTTTTGTACCCCATGATTTATTTAGGCATGGAAGCAGTGAGGGGGTGAGAACCTCCTTTCTCTTGCTGACCAAAAGAGGGAATGCGATTTAAGGGCATTTTAATGCGATTTAACGAACTTTGCCGTCTTATTAAGGTATAATACCTTTTTTAAGAGAAGTGCGTTTTTGTGTGTGGGCGTGGGTTACGGAGGGGGTGAGGCGAGGATGCCCTTGTGTCTTGTTGGTTACTAGATGATGAGCCTTGCGTGATGGAGGGGAGCGAGGGGGTGGCGAGGAGGGGCAGTGCGTGGGGTCGTGGGGGTGCAGTTGGTTGTCTAGTAGTGGAGGTGGGGCATGATTGGGTGGCCATGGTAAAAAGCCAAAAAAAACAGACATCATCTGAAGTAAGCACCCCCCACCCCCCTAAAAAAAAATCAGTTTCCTACGCGAGGTGACTGCGCCATACCATACCATAACCCATCACCTCCTATTATCTGATAAAATTTTATAACTTTGTAGCTCACTAAAACAAGAGACATGATTGGAAAAAAATTTGGTAGCATTTACAGTTTAATGAATGACGGCCTAACAGTAAAAGATGGTAGATTAATCAATAACCGACCTGATGGTAAGAATGGAATTGAGAAAGCTGCGGAGTTAAGAAAGGCTATAAAGAGAGCTGAGAAAATAGAAATGTATTCTGAGGCTGTTGCATTAGGAGACATGAAGGCAGATATGAGAGAAGAAGGAATGGACATGATGATGGCTTTTAAAGGTAGAAAGTCATAATTGACACTACTTTGTGTCGTTTTTAGTGTCGTTTTTATTTTTGTAACTAATTAGTAATTAATACTTTATTCTTTAAATGTCGATTATGTCGATTTTAAAAAGAAAATACAGTGAGAGAAATACATATATATTAATATAAATATATATATATATATAGGGAAAAATTAAATTGACATTCTATTATTTTAAAAAAGATATTATTATTACAATTTAGTTTATATCTTTGCATCAACAATTTAATTAAATAACAACATGATAGATAGTGCAGGGTACTCACCCAAGAACTTACATTTCGGTGAAGAAGGCCGAAAGAAACTAATCAAAGGAGTTACGACAATGTCTAATGCTGTTAAGAGCACATTAGGACCGGGCGGTAATACTGTCCTAATAGAGTCGGTTAATCACTTGCATGGTATAACTGTTACCAAGGATGGTGTAACTGTTGCTCGTTCTATTGACTTGTTAGACCCTGTCGAGAACCTTGCTGTAAGGATGATGAAAGAGGCGGCAGACAGAACGGCAACGAGTGCCGGAGATGGTACGACCACAGCGATTGTATTGACGGAGTCTTTAGTACTAGGCGGTCTTGAGTTAATAACTGACAAGCACAACAGGACAGAGGTCCTGCGAAACATATCGGAGATAACTACAAAGGTGGTGGACAAGTTAAAGGAGAAGTCTATAGATGTAACGGATGACATGATTGTTGACGTTGCAACTATCTCTGCAAACAATGACAGAAGTATTGGGACGATAATAGCTGATGTATACAACGACGTTGGTAAGTCGGGCATGGTGACTGTTGAGCGTTCACAGACATCGGACACATATGCAGAAACAACAACAGGAATAAAAGTAGACAGGGGATATGGCTCCCCATTGTTCATAAACGACCAAAAGCGTGACGAGTGTATACTTGAGGATACTATGATACTAGTAGCTGACGTGGACATAAACAGTGTCCTTCAGATAGAGAACGTGTTGAAACCAATCATCAACGAAGGTAAGAAGTTATTAATCATAGCACCTTGCAATGCAAATGTCTTAAATACATTGGCGGCAAATGTCATGAAGGGTAACTTAAAGATATGTGTAGTAGCTCCTCCAAACTTTGGATACAAGCAACACGAATTAATGCAGGATATTGCCATTAGCGTTGGGGCTACTTACTTCAGTGAAGGCACGGGGGATGACTTGAGTCATATTACTTATGATGACTTGGGACATGCTTCAAAGGTAATTGTTGGTCGTGACAAGACGGTGATACTAAAGTCAAACGAAAACATAAACCAACCCGAGATTGACGAGCGTGTAAAGCAACTGTGGGACGCCCATAAACTAGCGAAGCAAAAGAATGACAAGGACTTTATTGTTGAACGCATCGCATCTCTAACAGGTGGTATAGGTGTAATATTTGTTGGTGGGAACACTGACTTGGAGCAAAAGGAGTTGTATGACCGAGTTGATGACGCAGTCTGTGCAGTACGTTCTGCTTTAGAGGAGGGTATATTGTCAGGGGCAGGGAAGTCATTGTATGAGATAAGCTTCGATGAGTTGCTTAGTGGAGTAGGTAGTGAGGAGCATAGTGTAGCGTGTGAGATATTTAAGGCGGCACTACAAGAACCCTTGACTCAGATACTAAGAAATGCAGGGCTATCTGTTGAGAGTATATACAACGGAGAAGAAGCGAATGGCTTTGGATACAACTTAAAGACAATGGAGATGGGTGACTTAATTTCAATGGGTGTCATTGACCCACTAAAAGTAACCCGAAGTGCACTGCAGAACGCTGTAAGTGTAGCAACGACAATACTAAGTACAAACGCTATTATTACAATGGCAAGGACATATGAGTCACAGTAATTGCAGGAAGTGTGACAAAGAGTTTGTTCCTAAAAAGGGAGCGATAAACTATTGTAGCATATCTTGCAGGAACACGCGGAGTTTTTCAACCCAAACGAAGGAGAAGAAGAGTTGTATAACTAAAAGAAAGTGGTTAGATGGGGCTTATTCTTTGGTTGATTGGGACAAGGCAAATGGTTCTGAAGAGAAGAGGTTCAAGCAACTTGAGTCTTGGAAGAAAAAAGCTTATGATAGACTATTTAATGGGGAGAAGTTACACATACAAACCTTAAGAAAAATATTAATAGTAGATGTAGAGAATTGTTGTGAGCTATGTAACACTTCAGAATGGTTAGACAATCCTATAACACTTGAGGTCCATCACATAGATGGCGACAACAAGAACAACGAGTTAACAAATTTACAAATACTTTGTCCGAATTGTCACTCACAAACGGACAACTTTAGAGCTAAAAACATAAAAAATAAAAGATGCAACCAATTGGGAAGTACATTGTAGTAAAAAACATTGACGAAGAGATTAAAACTGAGTCGGGATTGATTTTATCAGGCGAGGATGCCAATCAACTGAGGTACAAACGCGCTGTTGTGCAAAAATCAGGCACAGATGTGTTGGTTATCAACGAGGGTGACGAGATATATTACGACAAGGGTCGTAGTTTCACCATGATAATCAATGATATTCAGTGTACAGTCATCACCGAGAACGATGTAGTGGTGGTATTATAGTTTATTTACTGTCCTTTCCTTACCTTTGAAGGACTTGTTCATCTCCATAATCATATTGCGGTATACTTTGTCGGTATACTTCACATTTTTCTCAAACATAGTGTTGCCACTACCCATTGGTATCTCCTCACCGCTAAGTTTCTTGTATATTGAGGTAATCATCCTGCTTGTCTTGTACGGCAGTTCATATATCGCCCTACTTCCTTTAAATCCCCTACGAAATACAACTATCCACCCATCTCTTAGCAGGGTATCGAACCTATTCACGTTCCAACTAACAAGTGCATCGAACTCTTTGAACTTATCTTTTGTGAAGTACTGCTCGGAGTACAAGAATAGCAGTATGTCAAGGTCTGCTTGTGTTAGTCCGTACTTATTTTTGATGTAATATCTTATTACACGCCAATATTTTAGATAGTCATTACCTATTTTTTTCATTTTATTAGATTTTATTTTATTACTTTTGTAAAGTTAATTCATAATAACTTAAAAAACAAAAGCCATGCCATTTGATGACGAAAAAAAAATCAAAAGATTAAAAGAGAGAGAAGCTAAACTTGTAAGCAGAGGTTACAAAGCTGTAGATGAAGGCAGAGAGAAGAAAGCAGATAGATTATTAGGGAGAGCAGCGAGAGTTGAGAACCGTATAATTAATTTAAAGGAAAGAGATACTCCATTACCTCCCTCTAATTTTTAAATAAACTAAAATGGGCGATAAAGATAAATCAGTAAACAAAAAAGGAGTCTTAGTTGATAAATCAGTTAAGACAACTGTAGAGCAAGAGAAAACTCCTGCTGAAAAGCTTGCGTTTAATAATGCTGCTGTTGAGGCAATTGCTAAAAACGCTGCTATAAGAGATGCAGAAAGAAAAAAGAATAAAGAGATTGCGTCTGAATCATATGCACGAAGACGAGCAAATAGAGATGCAGGTAGTACCGGTAGGACTAGATTAGTAGGACTATCAACTTTTAACCGACCTTTCCAAGGCGATGGACTTTCTAGCTAATGGCAAATAAAGAAAACATGAAATGCAATAGTCCTGTTCCTTCAGATAAGGCAGGCAAAAAGAAAATGGTCAAGGCATGTAGCAATGGAACAGAGAAACTGCTACACTTTGGAGCAAAGGGCTATGGTAATAACTATAGTGCTGCGGCAAGAAAGAGTTTTAAGGCACGACACAGTTGTGATACTGCAAATGACAAACTAACACCAAGATATTGGGCCTGCAAAAATCTATGGTCAGGACCGGGTGGTTCAACCACAAGCAATCCAAGTAATCGAAGAGGTAAATACTAAATGAAAGACGCTTGTTATAAAAAGGTAAAGGCACAGTATGATGTTTTTCCATCTGCAAGAGCATCTCAAGCCATTGCAAAATGCAGGAAAGGTTCAGGTGCTGTTCGAAAGACAGAGGCAGGAACATCTTTAAAGAGGTGGGAAAAAGAAAAGTGGACTGATACCAAGTCAGGTAAAGCGTGTGGTGCAGGAGGAAAAAATGAATACTGCAGACCAAAGGTGAAGGTTTCTTCACAGACCCCTAAAACAATTTCTGAGATAAGTCCATCTAGGCTAAGTGCCAAGAAGGCAGAGAAGTCAAGAGTTGGTATGGGAAGAAAAGTTTCAAAAGTATAATATAATTTTATATCTTTGTAAAAAAAAATTATGGCGATTATACCGCTTAATCAAAAATTTCATACTATAGACAATAGTGTTGTAACTAAAGAGCGAGGGTCGGCTTTAGTAAATTCTCAAAAAGAAATTTACCTTACCCAAGATATTATTGACACTGTAAGTGCTTTCGTTGGATTGGGAGGAACTCAATATGTATTTGTAACAGCAAATGGTACAAATGTACAAAATGCAGCAGAGCTACAAGCAGCTTATGTTACTGCTCAGGGTATGTCTCCAAGTATAACAAATAGAATTACTGTAATTGCTGCACCCGGAAATTATGATTTTAGCACTGCTAATTTTGAAATGGATACCCAATACATTGACTTAGTGTCATTAGATGGAAATAGGAGCATAGTATTTAACGGCTTAAATACAATAGATATAACTGCAAATGATGTATTTGTAAGAGGTGTAGATGTTGGAACATTAAACTTTACTCTAGCAAATTCATTAAATTTATTAAGAGTAGAAAACTGCCAAGGTGGAGATAATTCATTTGGCGGTCAAGGCACAGCAAGTGGCACGTTTACTAATTGTACAGGTGGATTTGCTTCATTTGGTGGTGGTGGTGGTACAGCAAATGGCACATTCACTAATTGTACAGGTTTAGTTTATTCATTTGGTGGTGATTTTGGCGGCATAGCAAGTGGCACGTTCACAGATTGCATAGGTACAGATTATTCATTTGGTGGTGATGGTGGCACAGCAAGTGGTGTGTTCACTAATTGCCAAAGTGGAGTTGATTCATTTGGCGGTAGTGGTGGCACAGCAAGTGGTGTGTTCACTAGTTGCACAGGTGTAGATGTTTCATTTGGCGGTCAAGGCACAGCAAGCGGCACGTTTAATAGTTGCACAGGTGGAGATGAGTCATTTGGTGGTACTGCCACAGCAAGTGGTGTGTTCACTAATTGTACAGGTGGATTTGCTTCATTTGGCGGTAGTGGTGGCACAGCAAATGGCACGTTTAATAGTTGCATAGGTGGAGATGAGTCATTTGGTAAAGGTGGCGTACTTAATGGCTTTTTATATTATTGCAGACTAATATTAGGAACATTTCAAATTGTGTCAGGTGGTGGTAGAACTGTATTATGTATAGATGGAAATAACAATCAAAATAATCAATAACATGAAAAATTATCAATTAGTAAACGAAGGAACTTGGGTAGAAATACTTAAAGTAGAATTAACAGAAGAACAAAAAACTATTTTATTATCAAGTGATGATAAAAAAGATTTACTTTCTTTAATTAAATCTCAAAGAGAAGGTGAAATATCTAATGAAAAAAAGAATTCTTTATCAGCTTTTTATAATTCAGTAAAACCTGCTTTAAAAGAAGAAGATATTTATGAATTAATTTCTATAGATATATCTGACAAAGAAGATGGCATATTTACAGGAATTTTAAATTGTAGAATAAACAAAGAACATATACAAATTAGATTTTAAATTTATAGCCACTTATAGAGTGGCTTTTTTATTCTTTAAAATAATTTCATATCTTTGTAAAAAATAAAATCAAATGGGAAAGACTAAAGGAATGGGTGATGTTATTGAAAAAATAACAACAGCCACAGGAATTAAAAAAGTAGTAGATACTGTTTCAAAAGCAACAGGAAAAGATTGTGGATGTGCTAAAAGAAAAGAAGCACTAAACAATCCTAACCTCCTTGTAAATAAAATGTTTAACAATAAAAAATAAAAAAATGAAAAAAGTAGCTAAGGTAACAAAGAAGACAGCTTTTGATATTAAGGAAGCGAGTAATCAAAAATTAACGGCAAGTGCAAGAAACAACTATGCGAAAAACGCACAGGCGGCTATGAAAAATACTAAAAAAAAATAAGCTATGCCAAATTTAAAACTTCAGGTAAGTAGAGCATTAAAGGTTATACCTTCAGCGAATACAAATATCCCAATGCCTAATGTTATTGTAACTAGTACAGCAACAGCGACTACTACAGGCAAACTTGTAGATTCAACAAAGAATTTTTCTAGTAGTGGATTAAATGTTCAAGTTGGAGATATCGTATATAATAATACACTTTCAAGTGCAGCAACTGTTACAAATGTAGATAGTGCCACACAGTTATCTTTAAACTCAAATATAATGCTATCAACAAATTCTTATGCATTATATTCAGGTACAAATACCACCGGCTCAGTTGAGCCATGTGTATTATACGTTGGTGTAGGAGGAACGCTTAATGTTACTACTGCAGGAGGTGATGTTGTAAATTTTGTTGGAATAGCGGCAGGCACTTTTTTACCTGTACAAGTAATAAGAGTAAATTCAGTTGTAACTGCTACAGATATTATAGCCCTTTGGTAAACCATGCAGATAGGCATAAACATAGCTGTAAAGGGAACAAGAACATCAGGTCCATCAGCTGCACCTGTTAATACTGTAGCACCTGTAATTAGTGGTTCAACAACACTTGGTAGTGTTCTTACATCAACAACAGGGACTTGGACCAACTCACCTACTAGCTATACCTATCAATGGAAGAGGGGAGCTACTAATATTGGAACTAATGCCAATACTTATACTTTAGTAGCTGCTGATTCAGGAGCAGCAATCACTTGTGTGGTTACAGCTACGAATGCATTGGGCAGTTCAAGTGCAACGTCTAATACAATCACAGCAGGTAATTATGTACCTGTTAATACTGTAGCACCTGTAATCTCAGGATTTAATACTTTAGGTAGCACATTGACGTCAACAACAGGGACGTGGACTAATTCACCAAGTAGTTTTGCATATCAATGGAATCGAAACGGTTCACCTATACCAAGTGCTACAGCATCAACTTATATTTTAGTTTTAGCTGATAACGCAGCGGCAATTACTTGTGTGGTTACGGCGATTAATGGTGCAGGCTCAACATCTGCAACATCCAATACAATTACAGTAGGTAATTATGCACCTGTTAACACAGTTGCACCTGTAATTTCAGGTTCAACTGCTTTAGGAGGTGTGTTGTCATCAACAACAGGAACGTGGTCAGGAATAAATACGATTACTTATGCATACCAATGGAAGCGAGGGACTACTAACATAGGTACTAATTCATCAACATATACTTTAGTAGCAGCAGACTCAGCAGCAGCAATTACTTGTGTGGTGACTGCTACAAATACTTTAGGTAGTTCAAGTGCAACATCTAACACAATCACAGCACAAACATATACAGCACCTAATAATACTGTAGCTCCTGTAATAAGTGGCACTACTACTTTAGGTAGCACATTGACATCAACAACAGGAGCATTTAACGGTAATCCAACACCTACTTATGGTTATCAATGGAGAAGAAATGCAGTTAATATAACAAGTGCTACAGCCTCTACTTATGTGTTGGTTTCAGCAGACTCAGCGGCAGCAATTACTTGCGTAGTAACGGCTACTAATGCATTGGGTAGTTCAAGTGCTCCCTCTAACACAATTACAGCAGATACTTACGCAGCACCTGTAAATTCGTCACCACCTGTAATTAGTGGTACAACTACAATAGGCAGTGTACTTACATCTACTTTTGGTGGTTGGACTAATTCACCTACTAGCTATGCCTTCCAATGGAATCGAAACGGTTCACCAATAGCAAGTGCCACAACATCTAGTTACACATTAGTTCAAGCAGACTCGGCAAGTGCAATTACTTGTGTAGTTACTGCTACTAATGCATTTGGTTCAACACCATCAACATCTAACACACTTACTACACCAACATATTCAGCTGCATTCACATCAACGTGGGCTGTAACAGCAGGGGAAACTATAACCTTACCATATGAGGCAGGAGGTACATACTCAGGAACAATTAATTGGGGGGATTCAAGTACATCTAATAACAGTTATGCTAACAGAACACATACCTATGCAGGTGCAGGTACATATACCATATCAATCACAGGTGTAACTACAGGCTTCAGATTTGCAAATACAGGCAGTAGACTTAACATCAGAACCATTACAAATTGGGGTACTTTGAGGTTAGGGAATAGTAATGCTTATTTTCAGGGTTGTTCAAACTTAACTTTAACTACAGTTGTAGGGACATTAGACTTGACAGGTACAACAGATTTTTTTCAGATTTTTGGTAGTTGTGGTTCACTTACAACAATAAACGGTATTAATTCTTGGAGCACAGGTGCAGTTACAAATATGTTTCAAATGTTTTATTCTTGCGGTAACTTAAATCAAGCATTGTCATTCAATACAGCAGCAGTAACTACTATGACAGGTATGTTTCAATTTTGCAGTAGCTTTAATTCTTCATTAACATTTAATACAGCACTAGTAAATAGTATGAACTTTATGTTTTTTCAAGCTAGTCAATTTAATACTGCACCAACATTTTCAAGCACAGCAGCAGTAACTACTATGCAAAGTATGTTTAGAGACTGTGCTAACTTTAATAAAGCATTGTCACTTAACACAGCAGCAGTTACTAATATGTATCAGATGTTTAGTGGTGCAACAGCATTTAATCAAGACATATCAGGGTGGAATACAATTTCAGTAACTAGTATGGGTAATATGTTTAATGGAGCAACGGCATTCAATCAAAACTTAGGTTCGTGGAATGTGGCTAATGTTACAGACTTTGCAGGCTTTATGGTTACCAAAACAAACTTAACATTTTCTCCTACTAACTTAGATGCTATCTATAATGGATGGAGTGCAAGTGGAGTCAAGCCAAATATAAATATATCTTTTGGAGGTGCAAGATTTACAAATGCGGGTGGATTAGCAGGAAAAGCAGTATTAGTAGCAGCACCAAACAATTGGACAATAGTAGACGGAGGAGGAATATGAAACACTATATAGTTTACAACAATGACAAAGTAATATTCCATTATGGAATATTATTAGAAGACCAATTCTTGGCAACAGGACTTGAAGAAACATTTATAACTGAAGATAAGCAGGAGTTTATTGATAAGTTAAAGAATGATTTTAACGTTGATTACACGGAAGAAAATGAAATCTAATATTTTAGCATCACTTTATTTTATATCAGGTTATATAACCTCGTTATTTATGATGTATCAAGGTAAAGAATACTACATTGTTTTTGGTGGTATAACATTATTTTTTTATTTAACTTTTACCTTAACTGAAGCTCTTGAAGAATTAGACTTATGAAAACACAACTATCCCTACTATTAATATCTATACAACAAGAACTATTGACACTTATATCTATATGCTTTGCATTCTTTTTACCAATAAGTGGTATACTCATAATGATAGGAGTATTAATATGTATTGATACTTTTACAGGAATTTGGAAAGCAAATAAATTAGAAGAGAAAATAACTAGCAGAAAATTATCGTCTATTATTAGCAAGCTAGCACTTTATGAAATTACGGTTATTATGTTCTTTTTAATAGACCAATTCATACTCAATGACATTATACTTACATTCTTTAGTGTACCATTCATGCTAACTAAAGTAGTAGCGTTGGTATTGGCTAGTATAGAAGTAATGTCTATTAATGAGAACTACAAAGTAGTAAAAGGGATAGACCTATGGCAGTCAATGAAGTTGTTGTTTGCAAGAGCAAAGGACATCAAAGACGACATAAATAAAATTAAATGACAACACAACAAGCAACAAAAAAATACGGTACAGCTAATATCACAGGTGCAGGTTACTTAGTGAAAATTAAACTACCATATCCAATGCGTATTGCTTGGGACTTAGACAGCTCGGTAAATTCTATGATGTGCCATAAGTTAGTGGCGGATAATTTCACAGCGGTATTCAATGAACTACTATCTACCTATGGATACGATAAGATTAAGGAGTTAGGAATAGATTTATTTGGTGGATGCTTTAACTATAGGAAGATGAGGGGTGGAAATGCTTTGTCAATGCACTCATGGGGTATTGCAATAGACTTAGATCCTGCTAGAAACTTACTTAAGGAGTCATCTAAGACTGCTAGATTTGCAAGACCTGAATACAAGCCAATGATAGATATTTTTTACAAGCATGGATTTATATCTTTGGGTCGTGAAAAGAATTTTGATTGGATGCACTTTGAAATAAAAAATTGATGGCAAAAATAAAACTAGAGACAACAAAAAAGGTTAAACCTAAAGTTAAGCGTACAAACGTACACGCAAAAAGCAAAACTTCTAAATTGAAGTCAAGTAAAAAATATAAGAAACTTTATTCAAGACAAGGAAAATGAGAAATGATTTAGCAGGAACAAAGACAGGAAAGTCAAAGACAGCAAAGTATTATCAAGAACATCCTGAAGCGAGAAAAAAAAAGGTAAAGTATGACATGAAGTATCATGACACTGAAGAGCGTAGAAAATACCGAAGAGACTTAGAGCGCACTAATAGAAAAAATGGTACAAGTGGCAACCACGATGGTATCGACAATGCGCATGTTTCTAAAAACAAAACAGTACCTCAATCACAATCTAAAAATAGAAGTGATAAATCAAATAATTTCTTTAAAAAATAAAACATGTTTAGAGTATTATTATTATTATTTGTGTTGTATGGTTGCTCTGCGCAATATCATTTAAACAAAGCCATTAAAAAGGGATATACCTGTGAGCAAACAGGAGATACCATAAGAATAACAACACTAGATTCCATCCCTGTTATCATAAATGATACTATAGTATGGGAGAAGTTTATAAGCACTAAGGATACTATTATTAAATACAATACTGTCTATGTTCCTAAGACTAGGCAGGAGAAGAGGATAGAGTACAAGTTAAAAGTTAAAACTATATATAAAGACAGGATAGTTGAAAAGGCTCAAGCTAAGGCAGAGGGTAAAAAGAATCAACCAAAAAAGAATTTATTTTGGCTTGGAGTTTTAGTTGGAGTATTAATTTCATTGCTTTGGAAAATATTTGTTAAAAAAGCATTACATTTGTAACTAACTTAAATTAAACAAAATGAAAAAAGTAGAAAACAATGATATCCAAGATATTATATTTGCAACAGAAGAAGAATTAAAAAACATTAAAGAAATGAATACTGATTTTTCTAAAGCTAAAATGAATCTTGGTGATTTAGAATTACAGAAGCAAAGCTTAATAAAATATATAGATAGTATTAAGGATGTGTTTTCAAAGCACGAAAAGATACTAATGGAAAAATACGGAGAAGATGCTGTAATAAACATTGAAACAGGAGAAATAACAAAAAAACAATAGGGTAAAATGGCAAAAATAAGTACATATGTTATTAATACAGTACCTACCACAAGCGATATGGTTATTGGTACTGATGTAAATTCAGCTAATGAAACTAAAAATTTTCTAGTTGGTGATTTACTAGCATTAATTCCAAATGCTACAGGCCCTGCCGGCCCGGCAGGTCCACAAGGTATTCAAGGAGTCACAGGTCCTACCGGCCCACAAGGAGCGACGGGTCTTCAAGGCCCACAAGGTCCAATAGGCCCTACCGGCCCACAAGGCGTTCAAGGCCTAACAGGACCAATAGGAGTCACAGGCCCTCAAGGTCTTCAAGGAATTGCCGGACCACAAGGGGTTGTAGGATTAACAGGCCCAATAGGCTTACAAGGTAATCAAGGACCTCAAGGTATACAAGGACTAATAGGTGTCACAGGCCTTCAAGGTATTCAAGGACCTCAAGGTCCTCAAGGTGCAGCAAGCACGGTAGTAGGGCCAACAGGTCCTGCAGGTCTTCAAGGTGCAGTAGGTGCTGCAGGCCCACAAGGAATTACAGGAGCAATTAGCCCCGCAGGATTAAATTGGCAGGGCGCTTGGAGTGCCTTAAATACATATGTTATAGATGATGCTGTTGGTTTTGGTGGAGCTAGTTATTTTTGTATAGATCCTGTTGGACCATCAGCTACAAACCCTTCTTTAGACCCTACAAATTGGTCCTTACTAGCAAATCAAGGTCCCGCAGGAGCTGCCGGTCCAATTGGATTAACAGGTCCTGCAAGCACAGTAGCAGGCCCCGCAGGCCCTGTAGGCCCTGCCGGGCCTGCCGGTCCTACAGGTGCTCAAGGGGTTGTAGGATTAACAGGCCCAATAGGCCCTCAAGGACCAATAGGCCCAATAGGATTAACAGGTGCTACAGGAGGACAAGGACAAACAGGTCCAATAGGACCTATAGGTCCAACGGGCTTAACGGGTGCAACAGGCCCTACAGGAGGACAAGGACAAACAGGACCACAAGGCCCCGTAGGTCCCGCAGGAGCTATAGGGTTAACAGGTTTAACAGGCCCTGCCGGTCCAATAGGACTAACAGGCCCTCAAGGCCCAATCGGTCCAATAGGACCAACAGGTCCTCAAGGCCCAATAGGCTTAACGGGTGCGACCGGTGCTAATAGTAATAATAATATAGGAAGGGCTTATCAAGGAGGTTATATAGCAGCGGAATGGGTAGAAGGACCTTCACTTACTAAAAAAGTGCTTATTGTAATAAATCCGCAAAATGCAGTTTCTAGGAAATGGACTGTACAAACTCAAGTTAATAATACTGTTCCTGCTCCCGGAGCATTAAATCGGTATGATGGTCAACCAAACACAACAGCAATAGTTGCACAGGCTGCAGGGTGTATTGGTTGCGATCCATTTGCAGCAGAATATGCTAATAATTTAACTACGGGTGGCTATACCGATTGGTATTTACCTTCAATAGAAGAATTAAATATGGTTTATAATGCAGCAGTACCAATTACTAGGTCATTAGCGGCAAGTGGGTTTGCTCCTCCTTACTTTAACTTTGCTTCCGGTTATTGGAGTTCTAATGAGAATAGTAACAGCAGTGCTCTTTATTATAATTTTATTTTAGGCGATATAAGTACTATTGTAAAAAGTTTGGCAGCACTCACTTTACCGGTTAGAATAGCTAATATTTAATTATGCCAAAAATAAGTACATATATCGTTAATGCAGTGCCTACCATAAGTGACATGCTTATTGGTACTGATGTAGACTCATATATGACAGATGAAACTAAAAATTTCTTGATTAGTGATTTAACATCATTAATAACAGTAAATCCTGTAGGACCACAAGGTCCAATGGGTCCACAAGGTCCGCAAGGACTAATAGGCGCAACCGGAGCTCAAGGAATTCAAGGTCTTTCAAATTTAACAGTAGGTATTCAGGGAGTTACCGGCCCACAAGGGGTGCCGGGAATAATAGGTGTAATAGGTGCAACAGGAGCAACAGGTCCATTAGGAAATCCGGGCACACAAGGCGACCCCGGACCAATAGGACCAATAGGCGCAACCGGAGTGCTAGGTATTCAAGGTTTTCCGGGCACTCAAGGACCGATAGGTTTAACCGGTGCAGCAAGCACGGTAGTAGGACCAACAGGTCCTGCAGGTACAATACCGGGACCAATAGGTCAACAAGGACCAATAGGTATTGTGGGCTTACAAGGTTCTCAAGGAATAGCAGGAGTTAATGGTCCTCAAGGATTAAATTGGCAAGGTACTTGGAGTGCTGCAGGTGTATATGTTGTAGATGATGCTGTTGAATATTTAGGTTCTAGTTATTTTTGTTATAATAATGTTGGACCTATAGGCACAAACCCTGTTTTAGATACTGCACATTGGGCTATATTAGCAATGATAGGTGCAAATGGTCCAATCGGTCCAATAGGACCAACAGGTCCTCAAGGACAAATAGGGCCAACAGGAATACAAGGTCCTGCAGGTCCAATCGGTCCCGGTACTCAAGGTCCACAAGGACTAACAGGTTCACAAGGGGCAATAGGTATAGTAGGTCCCCAAGGTCCAATTGGACTAACAGGAGCTACAGGAGTAATAGGTGCACAAGGCATTCAAGGAGTTATAGGTTTACAAGGTGCAGTAGGCCCTCAAGGTTTACAAGGACCAATAGGTTCTCAAGGAATAGCAGGTATTCAAGGACCTCAAGGTCCTACAGGTGCAGCAGGTACAATCGGACTTATAGGCCCTACAGGCGTTGTAGGTTCACAAGGGGTAGCAGGTCCCGCAGGCCCTGTAGGTCCTGCCGGACCCATAGGTTTACAAGGTCTTGATAGCACTTCTAATATAGGTAGGTTCTATGAAGGGGGTTGGATAGCAGCGGAATGGGTAGAAGGACCTTTACTTAAAAGATTTGTACTTATTGTAGGAGAACCTTTACCGAATAATCAGTGGACTCTTCCTGCCTATTGGTTTTCAGTTGTCCCACCTCCCGGAGCAATAGATTTTGTTTTTGGCGTGGCAAACACAGCGGCCATAACTAGTCAAGCAGGAGTCGGTTTATATGCAGCATATGATTGTGAAAATTTAGTATCCGGTGGCTATACCGATTGGTATTTACCTTCATTATGGGAATTAAATATGGTTTATAATTCATTAGTACCAATTAATAGGTCAAGAATAGCAAGTGGGTTTTTTCAAATTCCTTTAGGTATTTATTGGAGTTCTACGGAGTATCTTTCGCCGTATGCTTATGCGGCAGATTTTTCGTATCCTCCTTCCGGCGGAGCGTATGCAAAAAATACTCCTCTTCCGGTTCTTCCTGTTAGAATAACTAGTATTTAATTATGGAAATAAGAAAAATTTCAGTAGGTCCTGATTATAAAGGAGGCGCAATGCATTACATTGTAGGTCAAAAAGTTTTAAATGAAACGTATGAAATACATTTAATTAAACTTGAAGACATTACCCAATCTATAAAAATATTTATTATAAACGAATCAAATGAAATTCTTTTATGGAAAGAATTTACACAAACTATTCCAATCTCTATTGAATACAATATATTTTATTAATGAAATCCCCATTTTATTTTATTGTTGAATCTTTAATAAATAAGAGGTACAACAATACAAAAACCATTAGTGGACTAGAAGTTATTACAAGTACATCTGAAGAAGACCATATATCTTCAAATAGATTTGCTAAGGTAATAGAAGTTCCATTAGGTTACAAAGGCCCAATATCTTCAGGCGACACATTGCTTGTTCATCATAATGTATTTAAGTACTATTATGACATGAAGGGAAATCAAAAGAGTGGTAAAAGTTTTTTTAAAGACGACAAGTTCTTTATTGAACCCGACCAATTCTATATGTATAAAAAGGATGACACATGGTATTCTTACGACAAGTATTGTTTTGTTAAGCCAATAGATGCTATTGACTCTTATATAAAGAAACCATTTAGTGATGAGCCTTTAATGGGTGAGATGTTATATCCAAATGATTATTTAATTAGTAAAGGAATAAACAAGGGTGATATAGTATGCTTTTCACCCGACAGCGAATATGAGTTTACTATTGACGATGTAAAAATGTACAGGATAATAGACAATCAAATAACAATCAAATTAAATTAATGGACACAAAAGAAATAAAACTAAAAATTATTGCAGCAGGTCACAAGGCGGTTGAGCAGTTAATAAAAGTAGCAGAAGAAAATATTATTAAAAAAGATTCTGATGACGAGTTGGCTGCAGATAGATTAAAGAATGCTGCTATGACAAAAAAGTTGGCGATATTTGATGCCTTTGAGATACTAAATAGAATAGAACAAGAAAGAGAAGGTCTTGAGCATTTAGAAAAGGGAATAAGTAAAACAGATACTAAACAAGGGTTTGCGGAAAGACGTTCAAAATAACTTATATAGTATACAAAAAGATTTTGTATCACCATCTATACTGTCCAATAAAAATAGGGCAAGGTCTTGGATATATGGTTATGATGATAAGTACGACATAGTTGTTATATCTAAAAATGGACAGGTAGGTCAAATAGTAAATATATCAGGATTAAATATAGGACTACCTACTGTTCCTGATAAAGTATATAAAAGAAGCGATAAAAAATCTGAGCAGTATTGGCAGAGAGAAGACTTACCAAGGGAGCTATCAAAGATACAATCAATTTTCCATTGGAATGAAATGCCATCACAATTTAAAGATAGATTGGTAGACTACATTGAGAATGAATTTGATTACAGAGAGCGTGGCTTTTGGTTCATGAACAATGGAGAGCCAACGTATATTACAGGTTCTCATTATATGTACTTACAATGGGCAAGTATTGACGTTGGATACCCTGACTTTCGAGAAGCTAATAGAATATATTGGATTTATTGGGAGGCGTGTCGTGCTGACAATAGGTCGTTTGGAATGATATACCTAAAGATAAGACGTTCAGGATTTTCTTTTATGGCATCTTCTGAATGTATAAATGTTGGAACTCTTGCAAGAGATTCAAGGGTTGGAATACTATCTAAAACAGGAGCGGATGCTAAAAAAATGTTTACAGATAAAGTTGTTCCAATTAATAGTAGGCTTCCATTTTTCTTTAAGCCAATTATGGATGGTATGGACAAACCTAAAACTGAGTTGTCTTTCCGTATACCTGCATCAAAGATTACAAAAAAGAATATGTATAATTCTGAGCAAGATAGCATTGAAGGATTAGACACATCAATAGATTGGAAGAATACAGAAGACAACTCTTATGACGGAGAAAAGTTATTGTTCTTGGCTCATGACGAAAGTGGAAAATGGCTACGACCAAATAACATTAAAGAAAATTGGCGAGTAACTAAAACTTGTCTTAGATTGGGTTCTAAGATTATTGGTAAGTGTATGATGGGTTCAACCTCAAATGCTTTATCAAAAGGTGGTAGTAACTTTAAAGATATCTATGAAGATTCTTCGGTGCTACATAGAAATGCAAATGGGCAAACTAAAAGTGGACTATACTCATTGTTCATTCCTATGGAATGGAATATGGAGGGATTCATTGACTTATATGGTATGCCTGTATTTAATGCTCCTGAAGAACCAATACTAGGAGTAGACAAGATATTAATAAAGAATGGCGCTATTGATTATTGGGAAGCGGAAGTTGATTCGTTAAAGAGTGATGCTGATGCATTAAATGAATTTTATCGTCAGTTTCCAAGAACAGAATCACACGCTTTTAGAGATGAAAGTAAACAATCGATATTTAATCTAACAAAGATATATCAGCAAATTGATTACAATGATTCAACAATAAGGGAACACCATACCACTCGTGGTAGTTTTCATTGGAGAGATGGTATACAAGACTCAAAGGTTATATGGACACCTGACTCTAGGGGAAGATTTTCTGTGAGTTGGATTCCAAACAAATCAATACAGAATAATGTATACAATAGAAATGGAACTTCTCATCCCGGCAATGAACATATGGGGTCATTTGGATGTGACTCCTATGATATATCTGCTGTAGTAGGTGGTAGAGGGTCAAACGGATCGTTACATGGCATGACAAAATTCCATATGGATGAAGCTCCTGTAAATGAATTTTTTTTAGAGTATATTGCAAGACCGCAAACTGCGGAGATATTTTTTGAAGAAGTATTAATGGCTTGTATTTTTTACGGTATGCCTATACTAATAGAAAACAATAAGCCAAGGCTACTATATCATTTTAAAAATAGAGGATATAGAGGATTTTGTTTAAATAGACCTGATAAGTTGTATAATAAGTTGTCTAAGACAGAACGCGAACTTGGTGGTATACCAAACTCATCTGAAGATGTAAAGCAATCACACGCGTCTGCTATTGAATCTTATATAGAGAAGTTCATAGGAATGGATTTAGCAGGTAACTATAGGGATTCAGATGAAATAGGAACAATGCCATTTACAAGAACATTAGAAGATTGGGCTAAATTTGATATAAATGATAGAACTAAGTTTGACGCTTCAATTAGCTCGGGATTAGCTATAATGGCTAATCAAAAACATATATACATACCGGAGAAAAAAGAATCAAAAATTAGCATTAACTTTGCAAGATATAGTAATGATGGAAATACAAGTCAATTAATTGAATGAAAGATACGATAATAGACATAACATCTGCTTCATTCCCAAGTCAGTTAGCAACAGACAGCGAAAAAGCAACAGAAAAATTTGGCCTTCAAGTTGGACAAGCTATTCAATATGAATGGTTTAGAAAGGATGGCGGGTCTTGTAGATTTTATAGTCAATGGAGAGATTTCCATAGACTCAGACTATATGCTCGTGGAGAACAGTCTATTGTAAAATACAAAAATGAATTAGCGATTGATGGCGACTTATCTTACCTAAATTTAGATTGGACACCTGTTCCTATTCTTCCAAAGTTTGTAGATATTGTAGTTAATGGTATGTCAGATAGACTATTTAAAGTTAAGGCATACTCACAAGACGCAATGTCGCAACAAAAAAGAAGTAGATATCAAGACATGGTTGAAGGTCAAATGTTAGCCAAAGACAATCTTGAAGTAATTCAACAAAAAACAGGAATGAATCCATTTGTTATGAATCCTGAAGAACTTCCAAAAACAGACGAAGAGCTATCATTATTCATGCAAATACATTACAAGCCTGCTATTGAAATTGCTGAGGAAGAGGCTATAAATACATTGTTTGATGAAAACCATTACCAAGACACTAGAAAAAGAATAGACTACGACTTGACGGTAATAGGCATTGGTATAGCAAAACACGAATTTCTTTTAGGTTCAGGTGTAAACGTTTCATATGTAGACCCTGCAAATGTTGTTTATAGTTATACTGAGTCACCAAACTTTGAAGACTGCTTTTATTGGGGAGAGATAAAAACAATGCCTATAAGTGAACTATTAAAAATCAAGCCTACTTTAAAAAAAGAAGAGCTAGAAAAAATATCTAAAAGCAGTCAAGGTTGGTATGACTACTACAATGTATCTCAATTTTATGAGAACAGTTTATTTTACAAAGATACTTGCACACTACTTTACTTTAACTACAAGACAACTAAAAAAATAGTATACAAAAAAAGATTTTTAGAAGGCGGTGGATCAAGAGTTATTGAAAAAGATGACACCTTTAATCCTCCTACTGAAATGATGGAGGAAGGAAATTTTGAAAAAATTGAAAAGACCATTGATGTTTGGTATGACGGTGTAATGGTAATGGGCACAAACATTATCATTAAGTGGGAAATGGCCCAAAATATGGTCCGACCTAAATCATCGTCACAACATGCACTACCAAATTATGTGGCTGTAGCACCTCGTATGTACAAAGGCAACATAGAGTCCTTAGTAAGACGAATGATTCCTTTTGCTGACTTAATACAAATAACGCACTTAAAACTACAGCAAGTAATTGCAAGGGTTGTCCCTGACGGAGTATTTATTGATGCAGATGGATTAAATGAAGTTGACTTGGGTTCAGGTGCTGCTTATAATCCTGAAGATGCATTAAGACTTTATTTCCAAACGGGTAGTGTTATTGGAAGAAGTTACACTCAAGAGGGCGATTATAATAATGCAAGGATACCTATAACGCAATTGACTTCAAATTCAGGGCTAAGCAAAACCCAAATGTTAATATCTAATTACAACCATTACATGGACATGATTAGGTCTGTAACGGGATTGAATGAGGCAAGAGATGGAAGTACACCTGACCCTAATTCATTAGTAGGAGTTCAAAAATTAGCGGCATTAAATTCTAATACTGCTACAAGACATATCCTTGAGGGAGGACTTTATATTTATAGAACATTAGCGGAGGCATTAACATATAGAGTTGCAGATATATTAGAGTATTCAGATTTTAAAGATGATTTTGCAAATAAAATTGGAAAATATAATGTATCAATATTAAATGATATTTCCGATTTATATATTTATGACTTTGGAATTTTTATTGAAGTGTCTCCTGATGAAGAACAAAAAGCACAGCTTGAAGCAAACATACAAATGGCTTTATCTAAGGGAGATATAAATCTTGAAGATGCTATTGATATTCGAGAGTTGAGAAATCTCAAACTTGCAAATCAATTGTTGAAGATGAAGAGAACTCAAAAACAAGATAGAGAGCAACAAAATCAAATGCAAATTCAAGCAATGCAGGCTCAACAACAATTGAAGTCTCAAGAATTAGCAATGCAAACTGCGATGCAAAAAATACAAATGGAGTCTGATGCTAAGTTAAAATTAAAACAAGCAGAGGTTCAATTTAATATTCAGCAATTAACAGCAGAAGCTGAACTTAAGAAAAGTTTAATGGCAGTAGAGTTTGACTACAATATGCAATTAGGTGGCTTACAGCAAAACAACTTGAAGACTAGAGAGAATGAAAGAGAAGATGCTAAAGCAAAAAGAATAAGCCAACAAAATACTGAACAATCAAAGTTGATAAATCAAAGAAAGAATAATTTGTCTCCTATAGACTTCCAAAACAGTGAAGATGATTTAGATGGATTCAATGTTCCTCAAAGCAAACCTATGAATTTTGAGTCAAATGAGGATAGTTTAGATGGATTTGATTTTGGTGAATTTGAACCTCGTTAAAATATTAAATTTTTTTATATAACTTTGTAAAAAATAAAATCAAATAAAATGGAAATGAAAGTTAGATTGCTAGACGGAGCAGAAGAAAAAAGTGTTGCTCAAATAGAAGAAGAATTACTTGCAAAGCACGAAGAGTCATTATCGACAGATAATAATTTTGAACCGCAAGAACAAGAACAAGAGCAGGGACAAGAATTTGAACCTGAAGAAGAATTAAGCGAAGAAAGAGTTCTTTCATATATTGGGAAAAGATATAATAAAGAAATTAGTTCATTTGATGAATTAATGGCTGAAAGAAATATCACAGAAGAAATTCCTTCCGATGTTGCTGCTTATATGAAATATAAGAAGGACACAGGAAGAGGATTTGAAGATTACATAAAGTTAAATAAGGATTTTGACAATATGGATCCTGAAGATTTAGTAAAAGAATATTTACAATCTACAAATACAGAATTAGATTCTGATGATATAGAATCATTATTAGAAAATTATCAATATGATGAAGATTTAGATGATGATGCTTTCATAAAAAAAACAAAGATTGCAAGAAAAAAAATTATTGCTGAAGCTAAGAAACACTTTAATAATCAAAAGGAGCAATACAACACACCTATCGAGTCGATTGGTGCTAATGTTTCCGATGATGAAAAAGAAAATTTTGAAGCATATAAGCAATATACCAAGGAAGCTGCGACTATTGAAGAATCAAACAAGCGAAAGCGTGAATGGTTCGACCAAAAGACAAATGAAGTTTTAAACGAAGAATTCAAAGGTTTTGAGTTCAATATAAACGAAAAGAAACTTTCATTTTCTCCCGGTAATCTAAGCGAGATTAAAAAAAATCATTCATCACCACAAAACTTTATAAATAAGTTTTTAGATGAGAATGGTTTAATGAAAGACGCAGAAGGATATCATAAATCGTTAGCTATGGCTATGAACCCTGAAAAGTTTGCTAAGTTCTTTTATGAACAAGGACAAGCAGATGCTACAGATGATGTTGCGAAGAAGATGAAAAATATAAACATGTCTGAACGCAAAACACCTGAAAACACTAATAGGGTTGATGGAATGCAGGTCAAGTCTCTAAGCCCTGACTCCGGAAACGGACTAAAAATTAGAAGTATGAAAAGAATTTAAAAACTAAAACAAAAAAAAATGTCAATATTATCAACACCAACTTTTGGTCTTACTCCTAGTTCGGAGCAAGTTCCATTATCAACAAACTACATTACTAACTTCAACTTCTTAACTCAGTATCTTCCTGATACTTATGAGAAAGAATTTGAGCGTTATGGTAATCGTACAGTATCTTCATTCTTGCGTATGGTAGGAGCAGAGATGCCGTCAAACTCAGACATGATTAAATGGGCAGAGCAAGGTCGTTTACACACTAAATATACAAGTTGTGTTGTAACTGCTGCTGCTGCTGCTACTCAGTCTGTATACACTATTACAGATGCTACAATTACTTCAGGAAACACTATTGCAATTCGTTTAGGTCAAACAGTTATGATTTATGATAATGCTTCGGGATTATCAAATAAAGGAATCGTTATTGTTGCACCTGCAGGAGCAGGTCCTACTTATACTATTACAGTAGCTTATTATGAAGCGGGTGGACAAGCATTCCCTGCTAATTCAACTTGTTCTATTTGGGTATATGGTTCAGAATTTAAAAAAGGAACAAATGGAATGTCAGGTTCTTTAGAAGCTGAAGATACTATTTTCTCAAATTCACCAATTATCATCAAAGATAAGTACGCAGTAAATGGTTCAGACATGGCTCAAATTGGTTGGGTTGAAGTAACTACTGAGAATGGTGCTTCAGGATACCTTTGGTACTTGAAATCAGAGCATGAAACTCGTTTACGTTTTGAGGACTATCTTGAAACAGCAATGGTAGAAGCAGTTCCTGCTGCTGCAGGTTCAGGTGTAGCTACTCAAGCAACATTTACTTCAGCCGGCAATAAAGGTTCAGAAGGTGTTTTCTATGTAGTAAATACTCGTGGGAATGTATGGGGCGGTGGCAATCCAACAAACCTTTCTGATTGGGATACTGTTATCTCTCGTTTAGATAAGCAAGGTGCTATTGAAGAAAACGTACTATTTGTTAATCGTGATTTTGGATTTGACATTGACGATATGTTAGCAGCACAAAACTCTTATGGAGCAGGTGGGACTTCTTATGGTCTATTTGACAATGACAAAGACATGGCTTTAAACTTAGGCTTCACAGGATTCCGAAGAGGTTATGATTTTTACAAGACTGATTGGAAATACTTAAATGACCCAACAATGCGTGGTTCTATGCCTACAGGTGCAACTGCATCAGGGAACATTACAGGACTTTTAGTTCCTGCAGGTTCAACTAATGTATATGACCAAGTTATGGGTAAAAATGCAAAGCGACCTTTCTTACATGTTAGATATCGTGCTTCTGAAGCAGAAGATAGAAAATATAAGACTTGGATTACAGGTTCAGCCGGAGGTGCTCAAACTAGTGACTTAGATGCAATGGAAGTTAACTTCTTATCTGAGCGTGCTGTTTGTACTTTAGGTGCGAATAACTTTGTATTATTCCGTTACGGAGCATAATAACAAATGATTAAATAAAGAGAGGGACATCAGTGTCCCTCTCTATTTTTTTAGTAACAACTTAAATTAAATAAAATGAAAACAAACACAACATCAGTAGATAAGACCTACAAATTAAAAAGCAATGCAACGCCAATATCTTTTACGTTGCCATCTAGGAACACATCTAGATACCCACTTCTTTATTTTGATGAAGAAAAAAACATTAACAGGCCTTTGCGATATGCAAGAAATCAAAAATCACCATTTGAAGATGAGCAAGACGGAAACTTTCTTCTTGAACCAATAATCTTTGATGATGGGTTTTTAACTGTTCCACGAACAAATCCTGTATTACAACAATTCCTACATTATCATCCATTAAATGGAAATGCTTTTATAGAAGTAAACAAAACAGTTGATGCTGCAAAAGAAGTTGAAGATTTAAACTTTGAAGTAGACGCATTAATTGAAGCAAGACAATTAAGCATTGAGCAACTTGAAGTAGTAAGTAGAGTAATGTTCCAAAAAGATGTTACAAACGTATCAACTGCAGAGTTGCGTAGAGATGTATTAATATATGCTAAAAGAGAACCTAAATCATTTTTAGAAATACTTAATGACCCTTTACTTAAATTACAATCAAATGTGCAATTATTTTTTGCTCATAATTTATTGCAATTTAGAAATGGACAAAGAGAAGTATGGTTCAATACAAAGAGCAATAAGAAAAAAATGATGAGCATACCATTTGGTGAAGACCCATATGAAACAGTTGCTTTATTCTTAAAGTCAGATGAAGGTATTGAGGTTTTAAAGTTCTTAGAAATAAGTCTAAAATAATTACTATATTTGCATTGTTATTAACAACTAAAACATTTTAAAATGAACAGAAAATTCTTACAATTTACAATTGGAGCGGCAAATGCTCTTGAAAAAAAATTATTTTCGGCTAACGCTGATTATTTTATTTCAATGCCTACTGATGCCACGTTGACGTTTCACGCTTATGCAGCACATGCAGCATCTGATTTAATTACAATTACGTTTAATACTTCTGACCCTTCGTATGCATCACACTATGCAGTTATTAATGCATTAGCTCTTGCTAATAGTGCGGGATCTAATCCTACTGCAATTATTGTTCCTGCATTACCAATGGTTGGAGCGACACAACAATTAATTTCAACTATAACATTTAATTAAGACTAATTAATTTTAAAACAAAGAGGCACTTTAATAGAGTGCCTTTTTTTTTATTATCTTTGTAGTATGATAAACTCTGTAAGGAATACTGTAATTGCTATTTTAAATAAAAATAACTACGGATATATTTCTCCATCTGATTTTAATTTGTATGCACAGCAAGCACAATTAGAATTATTTATGAAATATTTTTCTGATTATAATGCAATTATAAACAAGGAAAATGCTAGATCATCAGGAACAGATTATGCCGATTTTGGAAAATCTTTTGCTGAACAAATGGAGGAATTTATAGTAACAAATACATTAACAAACACATCAGTAACCACTAATTTATCAAATACATATTACCTTCCATCTTTAACAACTACAGGAGATGAAGAGTATTTAATAAATAAAGTATTGTGCTACTCTAAAATACTTTATGGTGGTGTAAACGATGGAGTTCTTCCATTTGAATTAATAGACACATTCGCTGATTTTATTTTAGCAGGAGTTTCAGTTGGAGATATTGTAACTAATACTTCAGTTGCTCCAATGGTAACGGCTACAGTAACAGCTGTAAGCACTTCATCATTAACTCTTTCTGCAAATATATTTACATTAGTGTCTGAATCTTATAGAATTTTTGATTCTTCAGTTCAAAATGAGGCAGAAAAAGTTTCAGCGGGAAAGATAACATTATTAAATATGTCGCCTATTACATCGCCATCTGTTAACTATCCTGCATATACTCAAACAGGTGACTTAATAACTTTTTATCCATCAAGTATTATAAACTTACCATTACAAGTTGAAGCAACTTACTTTAGATATCCTAAAGTGCCTAAATGGACATTTACTTCTTTAGCAAATGGTGAGCCTGTTTTTAATCAATCACAACCTGATTATCAAGACTTTGAAATAGGAATGCAAAATGAAACTTCATTAGTTGTTAAGATACTTCAATATTGTGGTATATCAATTAGAGAAACATTAGTTGCTCAGTTTGGAAAGCAAGAAGAGATGGAGAACAATGCACAAATACCATAATATATAAAACATGGCGTATATATCACAGTATGAATATTATGAGAATAATGGAAACAATCCCGAGGACTTAAATTGGGGTTCGTACCAATATGTTAGTTTAGCTGATATAGTAACTAACTTTCTTTTAATGTACTCAGGTAATCATTCTTTAGTAAACAACGAAGAAAGATACAAGATATTGTTTCATGCAAAACGCGCAGTCCAAGAACTAAACTATGACGCATTTAAAGAAATAAAAATATTAGAATTAAATGTTCCCGCTCAATTACGATATATCTTACCTTCTGACTATGTTAATTGGGTAAGAATATCTGTATATGAAAATGGTGTACTAAGGCCACTAAGCGAAAATATTCAAACACTTTCATCAAAAGCATATCTTCAAGATAATCTTTCAAACATATTATTTGACCAAAATGGCAATGCCCTTTCTCCTCAATATTCTAACATAGATTTTGATAGAATTACAGGAACAAAGAAGTCAATATACTTAAACCAAGCAAGCCAATTTAATGGGCAGGCAGGATATAATGTAGATGGGTATTGGTATTTTGATTATGCTATTGGTGCAAGATTTGGTTTAAATACAGAAACGGCAAATGCTAATCCTACATTTTCAATAGATAAAAAATCAGGGGTTATTAATTTTGACTCAGGAATGTCTGAGAGATTATGTATTCTTGAATATGTTTCTGATGGAATGGAGAATGGCGATAATTCTTTAATTACTGTAAATAAATTATTTGAAGCATATGTCTATGCTTTTGTAAAATATGAGATTTTAAATTCTAAATTTGGCGTTCAAGAGTATATTGTTCAAAGAGCCAAAAAGGATAAGCAGGCATTATTAAGAAATGCAAAAATAAGAATAAGCAATATTCATCCCGGTAGACTTTTAATGAATTTAAGGGGATTAGATAAAATATTAAAATAATATGCCAAAGTTTACTAGAAATTTTACTGCAGGTAAGATGAACAAAACTTTTGATGAGAGAGTTGTTCCTAATGGCGAGTATATTGATGCGATGAATGTCAGAATGGGTTCGACAGAAAATTCTGAATTTGGAGTTATTGAAAACACAAAAGGAAATTTTTCACTTACAACTTTAAAATTTCAAAATACATTATTAAGTGTAGATGCTAGATGCATCGGAGCATATGAGGATGGCTCAATAGAAACTATTTATTGGTTTGTACATGACCCTAGTTTTCCATTAGGTGCTACAGGGAAGCTTGACTTAATTGTTTCATTTAATACAACCTCATTATCTTTAACGTATCATGTTATTACCATAAATAATGGTGGTGGTGTAGATACAACATTAAACTTTAATCCTGAGTATTTAATTACAGGGGTAAATAAAATAGAAAACTTATTATTTTTTACAGACAACTATAATGCTCCAAGGTTAATAAATATAACTAGCAGTTATGCTATACCTTCAGGGCTTATTGATGCGGGAGGCCCTACAGGGCAAGCGCTACTTGAAGAATCATTGCTTGTAATTAAAAGGCCTCCTGTAGAATCTCCAACTGTAGAATTATTAAATGCTACGGGAGAACAGAATTTTTTAGAAGAGAGGTTTATATCATTTGCTTATAGATATTTATATGCAGATGGTCAATACTCAGCTACATCTCAATGGTCTGACATTGCTTTTTCACCAAATGGTTTTGAGTTAACTATTGAGGCATATTTAAATGAGGGAATGATAAATGCATTTAATGCTTGTGAGGTAACTTATTATACAGGAAACTCTCTTGTTTTAGGAATAGACTTATTATTTAAGCAATCTGAAAGCAATATAATAAAAATAATTGAAAAACAAAATAAAGCGGATTTAGGTATTGCAAATAATACATATAAAACTTTTACATTTGATAATAGCAAAATCTTTACTGTTTTACCTGAAGCTGAATTATTAAGGCTATATGATAATGTCCCAAGGTTTGCTCAAGCCCAAACGCTTATGGGCAATAGATTGATGTATGGAAATTACATTGAAGGGTATGACTTAGTGTCTGCTAATGGACAACCACTTCAGCTTACATATCAAGCAAATTTACTTGAAGAAAAAGTATCGTCAGAAATCTTACCTACAAGCTTTCTAGAAGGCACTTATGCTATAGATTTTCTTAATACTGTACCTCTTTCTGTTTTAAGAATAGATTTTTCTTCTTTAGCTCTGCCAACTTATGCGTCAAATTTAATAGCAGGAGCTACAATACAAGTTCAATTAACATTTACACATGCTCTTTATACAGGAAGTGGAACACCTTCATCACAAACAGGAAATACAGATATTTCATTAACATTTACTCTTGCTTCAAGTTATGCAAGTCCATTTGCTTTATCTCAAAGTGTTGAATTTCAAGAATGGGTAGGGACAGTTGGAAATATACTTCCTGTATATAGTCCAATTCCTTTAACTCCTACTTCTTGTGATGGAGGTACACTTACGGATAAATTTAATTGTGCTATACCTTCAACTCAAGGTGGTGGATGGGCAGCAAGAGCTTCAGGAGTTAATAATTTAAATGAACCTATATTAAATTTTCTTAATACAGGACCTTATATTGACTTGCAATTAGTTGCAATGCAATATGAAGATACAGCTAATCCCTTAACTTATGCGTATGAATATTATAGTATAATAAGTAGTGTTGTTATATTTAATAAACTTGGAAATGCAAGAAGTTTACATAGCAATAGAGGATATGAGATAGGAATTGTTTATATGGATGATTTTTTGCGTTCATCAACAGCCCTTGTAAGCCCTGAAAATGCGGTTTATACCCCTTGCTCATCATCATCAAATCAAAACTCAATAGAGGTTGAGATACCTGTGTCACAGATTGCTCCATATTGGGCAACGAGATATAAGTTTGTAATAAAACCTGACCAAGAAGGATATCAAACAATATACTCAACTCTTGTAGTTCAAGATGGAGAGCTTTTTTGGTTTTTACTTGAAGGTGAAAATATGCAAAAAGTTGAGGTTGGAGATAGGCTTATTGTAAAAAAAGATTCAAGTGGTCCAACTCAAAGTTGTAAATATACAACTGTTTTAGAAAAAATAGCAAAACAAGTAACAGGAGCTTTTACTATTGCAGGAGTTTATATGCGTTTGGAAGCAAGTAATTTTAGCACTGAAGTTAGTCCTATTCCAATTTATACTGCCTATAATACAGCATTTAGTGTAACTAATATTAGTTTGTCTGACCCTGATTTTCCTGTTCCTCCTGCATTAGCATATACAGACCTTGATGTGCCTATTGGTTCTATAATAAAAATTATGCTATATACTTCTAGACCAAAATATTTTGGTTGTACCAAAAGAGAAGCTAATGCAAGTCAAACTTATGCTTCTTTTACTGCTCTTCAAAGTTATACTAGTGTAGAAACTTGGTTTTTAGGAAATCTATCGGCTATTATGGCAACTTTAACATCATTAACAGCAGGTGGTGGAATGAGTTGTTCATGGTATGGTGTTCAGAATTTAAGTAATGCTGCAATGAATACTCTTGTGACTAATCAAGTTTGGTCAGATGATATAAGATTATATATGAATCGCGAACCTAATAATAGACTAACTTTTTGGATGTCGGGTACAGAAGCTTGTTCCGGAGATTTAGGTTCTGATACACAATTAGGATTTTCATTACAAAGAAGTACGGTAGAGCCTGACTTTATATTTGAAACGCTTCCAATAGATGCTTTACCCGATGTGTTTTTTGAAAACAATTTATCTTTTACAATAACGCCAAATGGTGAACATAATGGAAATGTGCAAAATCAAAACTTTGCTTTAAATCAACCTGCAATTGTAAATACAGGATTTTTTAATTGTTTTTCTTTTGGCAATGGAGTTGAAAGTTATAAGGTTAGAGATTCAATAGTAGGAAGAGAATTTAATCTTGGAGAAAGAGTAACATCTGTTTCTGCTCAAGATTATAGAGAAGCACATAGATTTTCAGATATAACATATAGTGGTATATATAATACCGAGTCTAACTTAAATAAATTAAATGAGTTTAATTTAGGACTTTTAAATTATAAATATTTAGAGTCTTCTTTTGGATATATATATGTTTTAGATGGTAGGGAAACAGATGTACTATGTCTTCAAGAAGATAAGATATCATATGTGTTAGCAGGAAAGAATTTGTTGTCAGACGCAGGTGCAGGTAGAGCATTGACTGCAGTTCCTGAAGTATTAGGAACTCAAATTGCAAGAACTGAAAAATACGGAATAAGCCATAACCCTGAAAGTTATGTTCAATGGGGTGCTGATAGATATTTTACTGATACAAAGAAAGGCGCTGTAATTCATATTCAAGGAAATTCAATGCAAAGCGACCAACTCCAAGTAATATCTGAATTGGGAATGAGAACTTGGTTTAGAGATGAATTCATTGATGCTCAAACTACACAGAAACTTGGTGGGTATGACCCATACATGAATGAATATGTATTGACAAGTAATGACATACAAGTGCCAAGTCTTGCAGAATGTATTGCATGTGGTCAAATAAATGCATTTAGCATAGACAACACTGATAACCCTGAAAGAATAATACGTTATTGCTTAAAATTAGATCCATGTATGGGAGATGGAGATATTTTATTAGAAACATATGATATAATAGAAGGCGGAATTACTTTAGATGTTACTTATGATGGAACTACAACTTCATCAGGTTTTATTACATCTTCAAATCAAATTATACTTATTCCTTATGTAGTAAATAACCCTATTGTATTTGAATTACAAATTGTTATAACAATTCCTGCAGGTGCAAATCTTGCTTTTGATGTTAACAATGAATGTAATCAATTAGAATTATGTAATCCAATAAGCATAGTTCAAGTAGTAATTACTGATTCTAATGATGCGGGAATGTTTATACATAATCAATACAATTATTCTGACCCTTCAATACCATATTTATCACCATTGCAAAGCAATCAAGTTACTTTTGCTTTTCAAAGCCCTACTAATTATAATCCTATTGTATCATATTATAACATTACGTCAGGATTTCAAGGTCAAGGAAGTTTTCCATATCCCGGAGCAGATATGAATCTATATACAAATAAAATTGGATTTGATAATTTTGATGTTGCAGCGCCTCCTAATAGATTCTTATACCATACAAGTCAAACATTGTATCAAAATAATCAGGTAGATATTACAACACTTTTGGCTGCCGCTACAGATATAACTCCACTTACAAACACTTTAAACCAATGGAAGGGGACTTTTTCTACTCCTTTTTTATCTAATTACTTATATTTAATTTGGGATTTAAGAAGTACAGCAATAGAGTTATGTTTTAGTGCAGAAGATTGTACGGCTGCTTGTATAGAATGCCAAGAAGGAGGACCTGAATATACTTTTTATTTAGATACTTTAAGTTTTGCTACAGCAACGTATATATATATGGATGAAGCTATGACAATACCCGCAATGACAGGGTTTTATTCTGACGGTATTATTTGCCAATATTGGCATGAAATAGTTCCCGGATTTTGGGTTTTTGATGGAATAGCATTTTGTGGTAGTTAGATATGAGCTTTAAAACACTTACATATAGCCCTGCAGTTCAAGGATGGCCTTCATTCTACTCTTACAATCCTGATTGGATGATAGGAATGAATAACTATTTCTATTCTTTTAAGGGCGGGAATTTATATAGACATAGTTCAAACAATTTAAGAAATACATTTTACCAACAATGGTGTCAACAAAATATTCCTGAATTAGATCCTTTTTCTCCAACAACACTTAAAAGTGTTATAAATGATTTGCCTCTTGAGAACAAATTATTTAAGACAATGGACTTAGTGGGAGATGCTCCTTGGGCCGCAACAATGACAACAGACTTACAATATACAGGATTTATAGACCAAAATTGGTTTGATAAAAAAGAATCAACTTGGTTTGCGTTTGTAAGGAATAGTGGAACTACTCCAATGTCTGCACCTGAATATCCATTAAGGAGTGTTAATGGAATAGGAAACAGTACAAGTGTTGTCATTGGTGTAGGTATAGCAACAATTAACTTTTCAATAAATCCTCTTATTGCTATAGGAACTATAATAAGCATTGGAGATATTGTTTATTTTTCAGCATCTGCAACAGGAGCAGGTATTGTAACAAGTGTTGTTCAAAACTATGCTGCAGGACTTAACTATATTGTTATAGATACTACACCTGTTTGGGCTATTGTTATACCTACACAAACAGAATACTTTTTGTTTAGCAAAAACTCTGTTGCAGAATCTCACGGAGTATTGGGTCATTATTGTTTATTTGAATTATCAAATAACTATGCTACTAAGGTAGAATTATTTGCTACTGAAAGCGAGTTAATGAAAAGTTTCCCTTAATTTTTTATATCTTTGTAGTTAAATGGACTTTAACATTAGACCACTTAATAGCAATGATTACGACAACATTCTTCTTGGATGGTGGGAGGATTGGGGATGGGTAGCTCCTCCAAAAGATTTCTTACCTCAAAATGGAGAAGGTGGTATCATCATTTTAGATGGCGATGTTCCTATTTGTGCGGGATTTTTATATGCGTCAAACTCAAATCTTTGTTGGGTTGATTGGATTATTTCAAATAAACAATATAGAAAAAAACCACACAGGACAGAGGCGATAAGGTCATTGTTAAAAAATTTAACAACGATGGCTACTAACTTAGGGTTTAAATATTCATATGCACTTATAAAACATAGACCACTCATTGAGAAGTATGAAGAGCTTGGATATGTTAAGGGTGATAATTACCAAGTAGAAATGATAAAAAAATTATAATATGGCAGCATTAACATCAATAGCGGCAGGAATAGGTATAGCATCATCTTTAGGTGGCGCTGCAATGTCTTTTTCTCAAGCAAACAAACAAAAAAAACTTCAAAAAGAAGCAGAGGCAGAGGCTGATAAGATGATGGCATCAGCTCGTGCAAGACTTGACGTAAACTACATGGATGCGTTGTCTATTCAAAAAGAACCTTACGAACTACAAAGAGAAGCAATGATTTCTCAGGGTGCCCAAACTATAGATGCTGCACAAGAATCTGAAAGAGGAGCGGCAGCAGGGGCAGGTAGAGTCCAAATGGCTCAGAATGAAGCGCAAGGAGCTATAAGAACAGATATGGGCAAGGAACTTACTGAGATTGAAAGATTAAAAGTTGCTGAAGAGTCTAGACTAAGAGACTTACAAACACAGTTAGATTTAGGTGAAGTTGAAGGTGCGCAAATGGCAGCAAGAAATGCTCAAGAAATGGCAGCTCAAGCAACAACACAAGGATGGGAAGGAGTTACAAGTATGGCAACACAGGCTGCTAATATGATTCCTTTGTATGGGACTAAAAAAGATACAGGTTATACAGTAAATAATGGAAATAATGCTACTTCTACTTTAACAAGTCAAATGACTCCTATTTCAGGAAAACCTACTGTAGGTATTTTTCCAAATCCTGCTCTTCAAAGTCCTGCTCAAGCACCAACAACAACACCGAATTGGCTTCAATGGCCCTATACTCCTCAATAAAAATAATATATGGCAACATTTTATAAATACCAAGAACGTGACCTTGACAGCCAAGTAAATTATGCTGACGTTGGTCTTGGTATATCAAATTTAATTACGGACCAACTTGCTACAAGAAAGGCAAAGAAGGAAGCGTATGACGACCAAGTAAGGGAATACGAGAAGTATATAAAACAGTTCCCGGAAGGTGGAGACGTAGGTGTTAATAGTTGGACTTCTGCATATTCAACAGACATGACACAAAAAACTCTTGAGCAGTATAGAGCATTTAAAAATGGGCAGGTTTCGGAAAGGGAGCACGTTGAGTTCATGGCAAATGTGAAAAATAGTACTGAGTCAATGTTTAATGTTTCTCAGGTATTTCAAGATGCATATGCATTGAAAATAGAAAGAATGAACTCCGCTGACCCCAACAAGAGGTCACAAGGCTTAGAGCCGTGGCTAATGGAGCAAAATGAAAATTATTTAAACTATGCGGACACTAAGCCTATTATTGACAAGTATGGTCAAGTACAGCTTACGCGAAAAGATAATAGTGGAAATGTTGAGTATTTAACTCCCGAACAGTTAAATAATAGAAGCAAGGCTCAATACAACTACTTCAATTCAGACGCTGAATTAACAAGAATGGAAGCGGGACTTGGTGAGGAAATGATTCAAACTTTAAAAGCTGCAACTGTAGGTAAAGTAGGTAGTGTACAAGACATACAAGACAAAGCAGTAAAAGCAGGTTTTGTTAAAGCCGTTGATGACTACATTAACTCTTTGGATGCCCCAATTAACATATCTTCTGTTTTAACGAATGACATTGGGGGCGCTTATATGAATAATTTTACTTATTCTATAGACGAAGCTAATGCAGATCCAAATAAAATATTATTGAAAGTACCTAAGGGCAGGGAGGGAAATCCTGAGCCTGACTTTGCATCTACAGAAAATGGAAAGAAGCAAGAAATTGCTGCTAAAGAATGGTTAAAACGACAACTTATAGAAAAAATAGATAGAAAAATAGGAGTGGAACAAACAAGTGCGGTAGGTTATAGGTCATCAAGTGGTAGTAGCGGAGGCGGTGATAAAGTAGACCCTATAGGACTCACCCTTTGGGACCAATTACGTTGGGGTACTGTTGAAGAAAAAAATCAAGCAGCACAGTCATTGGTTCAAATGAAGTTTGATGATCAGCTTATGGCAATTGACTTCACTAAGGAGGGTAATGTTATATTAAAGTACAATCCTGAATCAGGTATCGCAGACAATACAATAACATTAAAAGATAAGACTCCACTAGAATGGGCGCAACTAGGCGTTGAGACACATGGAATTAAGGACATGAATAAAGTTGCAGAAATAGCAGGAACAAGCTTTAATAGGCCTTATAAATCAATTGGTATATGGAAAAAAAAGAATGGTAAAATGGTACTAACAAATCCTGACGATTTTACTAAGGCAGGACATTCAAGAAATTAAAATTAAACAACAAAAAAATGCGTAATAATTCAAAAAAAATAATTACAAGAGATAGTTGGGGTAGACCGGAGGGGGATGAATGGTTTGGTTTTGACCCTGAACGAAAAACATATACCGAAAAACATTTTACATACGAAGACAAAGAGGCTAGATATAAAAAAAAAAATGACGAATGGTTTGTAAGTAATGAAAATACAAATGGATTTGTCCCACTAAAAGACCCAAAGGGAAATAGAGCTAAGGAGCTAGAGAGGAATGCCAAGGAAGTCAAAAGAATGTCATCCTTTGAAGCATCTGAAAAGGAATCCGCTGAAGAGATAGCTAAGACAAGGGACTTTAGAAATGTAGTTGAAAAAGGCTCTGAGATATTTACAGGATTTCCCGGCAAAGAAAAAAATCAATACGAGTTTCGAAATGGGAATTGGTATGAACCAAATCCTGAAGTAGAAAAAGCAATCAAAAGGGCCGAGGAGGACTACTTACCAATATCTAGAATTGGTGGCGGAACAATGACATCCCCCACAGGTATAGGTGAAGACTTTTCAAGTGAAGCAAAGTCAAAAAGATCTTTAGATGCAATTAAAGACATTCCAAAGACAAGAGTTATTAAAGACGATGATCGAGTAAGGGCATTAAACAAACAGTTCGGTAAGAATGCGTCCTTAGATGAAGACTACGAGACGTTTAGTGACTATAGTCCTGAAAAAAGCAATAATAAATATAGAATAAAAGACGGCTCTTGGGAACGATGGGTGTATGGAGCAGATGAATGGTCGTCAATAGAAAATGAAGGCTCTATAGGAGCCCTAAATAGACGATACGGCAAGAACGTTGAGGTCCCTAAAAAAGTAAAGATAGAAGAGGCAAGGGATATATCTCCATTTCTAAAAATAAACAAAAAATATTTATCACAGACTGAGGAGTCTGCAATAAAGAAGTTATATAAAGACTTTAATAACTTAGGATTTGAGTTTGAGCAGGAAGGAATGTTTACCGACTATATAAAAGTAATTCCAAAAAATTCGGACGTAGCACCCATGACGTTTTCATTTGATGATCCAAAAGGGTTAGATGCTGCAAGGCTCAGACAATATTTACAAAGTAATGCAGAATATGACAGCAACAATAGTGTTGTAAATGAAATTAGAAGTAATGTTCGTACCAATGCATTCAACAAAGCAATTGGCGAAGATGGAGAAGTAATTGAGGGGTCTAGGGCTGACAAAGTTGGGGTATCTAAATTTATTGACCACAACAACAAGTACTATGAATCTAAGGAATACAAAGATAATTTTAAGAAATTAAACTTTGTAGAACAAAAAGAGGAAATAGAGAGGCGACAAATGGAAAACAAGCCCATTGAAAACAAAGATATTTTGCCGTATGGAGACTTTGCCGTATGGATTGGCCTCGTTGATAAATACCAAGGGACACCGGAAGACCTTAAAAAATTAAAAGAATCAGAAAAAAAATTATACAACAGTGAGGAGTATAAAGTTATTTATGCAAACAAAAGAGATGAATACATAAAAGAAAAAAAGAAAAACAATGAAAAACTTTTGGATGCATATGAAATTGCACTAGATAGTCGTGACCCGAAGAAAATAAAAGAAGCAAAAGAAAAGATTGAGGCAGGAACTTTTGTGGCTACTATTGGTAAGAACATTAACTATGTAAGTAAACAGCAGCAAGACTATAGTGACGAGATTAAAAACCTTACTAAATCTTATGAAAAAAATCAAGATGATTATAGGAATAGAAAAATAAGTGCTGAGGTATACCAAGACAGGTATGAATCTTTAGAATCAAAAAGAGACCAATTAAAAGTTGTTGCAAAAGAAATTGATATCGACCAAAAAAGAACAAAAAGACTTACAGGAGAGTATATCACTGAAAAGGCTAAGTACGGCGGATTTTGGGGTAACCTTGTAAATGAATTTATTGTATCAGCCGACAAAGTAGCAGAACTTGGAGTTAAACTAGACCCCGCAGAAAAAGCTAAGACATCAAAGGAGTCTCAAATAATCACCCCTGAAGAAATGAAGTACTACAAGTCTGATGCTTTAAGGAAGGGAGGTTTTACTGAAGAGGAAATAAAAAATATAAAAATTAATCAAGTAAAGCTAAAAAGTATTCAACAGAATGAAAGAATGCTTATAGAGGCATTTGGTTCTGACTTAACAACTGAAGAATCAAAACAAAATTTAGGATTTTTTCAACAAGCACTAATTGGTGTAGCCGGATCATTGCCTGCAATGCTTACGAGGGCTATACCTGTTGTTGGTCAGGCGGCTGCTTTTGTGTCTTTAGCTGACTTGTCTATGTCTCAGATTGAAAAAGAGATGCTTACTGACCCTGACTTTCAAACCACTACTGCATTTGACAGGGCCAAAGTTTCTTTGCCGTATGGTATTGTCATGGGAGCACTTGAAAACTTTGGTCTTAATAGACTAACTAAAGGGCAGTCTTATTTACTAGGCAAAGGCATTTTAGGTAACATAGCAAAAACTTTACCTGCCGGTGCAACTAGAGAAGTACTTGAAAATATAGCAAACAAAGAGGTAAAGAATTTAATTGGGAAAGGAGTTTTAAAAGTTGTTGCGGGAACGTTAGCAGAAGGTGAAACGGGAGCAATCCAAACATTATTTGCTGACATTGGAATAAAAAAGGCATATAATTACTTAAGGGCTGCTTACAACACAGAAGAAGACTTAAAAAAATTAACAGGTGGTGAGGCATTTTCTACCCCTAAAACCTTAATGGAAGGCTTATCGGCGGTTGGTGAAGGAGCAATAGCAGAAGCAATCGGTGGTTTCGCGATGTCTACAGTGATAGTGAACTCTCAACTATTAATAAATGGGAATCTGTCGCTATATAACAAAGAAGACTTGAATTTTCTTGAGGACTTTACTTCTGACGAACAATTTAAAAAAATTATTGTAGCAGACTTAAAAAATAAAATGATACAGGGCACCATGACAAAGTCACAGGCCGAGTCAGCATTAAATGACATTGACTTAGTGGCAGGTGTTTTTAATTCAATAGATGAGAATCTACCTGAAAGTGCAAAGATGGAGGCCTTTAATTTAATAAATAAAAGAAATAGACTAGAGAAATCAATTGAAGGCAAAGATGAGTCGTTAAGTAAAAGTATAAAAGAAGAAATAAAAGAAATTAATGACAAGCTGACGAAACTACCTTTAAAAGTCCAAGGATTTAATGGCATAGAAAGGTTAAAGGTATTAGAGAAGGCGCTGAAAAGAAAAAGAAAAGATAAAGACATAATAATTGTAGAAGGCAAAAAAATTTCAAGGACAGAGGCTGAAACAGAATACAAAGACTTAGATGAAAAAATACAGTCTATTATTTCAGAATTTAATGCACCTGTGGTTGAAACAGCAGACACTAAAGTTGATATAGAACTTAACCAAATAAACCAAAAACAAAAAGATGCCATTCAAGAGCAAGCAGCAGGTGAAGTACCTGTACAGCCAACAACCGAAGTTGGCGAAGAAGTGGTCCAAGGAGAACCCACAGCAGAACCTCAAGTCCTTACCGAAGAAGGTAAAGCCGAAGAAGAAGTAACTCCTTCTGAGACTACAAAACAGATGACTAGTAATGACTATAAAGTCATTTCTAAAAAAGTATTAGATGACAAAGAATTAAATACTGTTAGAGCTTCATTAAGAGCCTCGTCTCCTGATTCTTTTTCGTTAGAGATTTTAGATGCTATAGCTAAGAAAGAAAGCATAGACACAGGTAATGATGAATTAAACCAACAGATTGATGATGCCATAGAAAATGGACTATCAATAGGGACAATAGCTAATTTAATATTAGAAGATGATGTCATTACAGAAGGTAAAGGAATTGATTCAAAAAGAAAAGCTATTGACTACGCTTTAAATATAGGAGGTAAAGGAACTATATTGAAATCAGGTCAACAAGCCATTACCGAAGAAGGTAAAGCCGAAGAAAAAGTAACTGCCTACAGAGCTGAAGAACAAGCTGAACTCCTTAAGGCCATACCTAAAATAGAAAGCTATAAAGTAAATGGCAAGATAGATAAAACTAAAATGCCGAAAACCGTATTGGCTAAGTACAATAAGATATACAACAAGTATGATGCGCTAATCAGTCCTCTATTAGAGCCTGTGGTTAAAGTGAAAACTCCTTCTAATAAAAAACAAGGCGATGTTCAAGAGGTGTCTAAAACCGAGAAAGCCGCCTTCAATGAGGGTGTTGAGTCAGTTCGGCAAGCTGCTCAAGAATACAAAGACAAAATTACTGCAAAAATAAAAGAAAAGCAGAAAAATTATCAACCTGAAAGAGGAAATACTTCTCAACCTAAGCTTTTTGAAAGAGTATCAAAAATGATTGCTAATGCTTATCAGTCTATTAAAAATGAACCTACAAAGCAAGAGGTTAAGGTGGCTTATGATGCTTTTGTTTCTGAAACAAAAAAGCAATATGAGTTTATAGTAGCCAAGGGATTGAAAGTAATAAGACATCAAGAAGCAGGAGAGCCTTATTCTAATTCAAAAGAGATGTTGCAAGACATAAGAGAAAACAATACTCTTAGGTTCCTTCCTAACGAAGTAGCATTTGGTCAAGGCGATGTTGATGTATCTGACAATATTGGACTGCAGTCAAGTGGCATAAAATTAGAGGATGGTTACGAACTAACAAACTCTGAAATGTTTAGAGTAGTTCATGACTATTTTGGACATGGTATATTAGGAAATCAATTTGGCGCTATAGGAGAAGAAAATGCCACTCTCCAACACCTTGACTTATATAGTGATGTAGCTGCGCCTGCTGTTATTTTTCAGACAAGAGGACAGAACTCTTGGGTTAATTTCAGTGGAGTAAATGCAGAGGCAAATCAGTTAAGAAAGGAAGCAAGAGAACTTAAAAAACAAGGCAAATTAGAGGAGGCAAACATACTTTTGGAAAAGGCAGAAAAAATGTTTAAATTTGCAGAACCTAAGATAGCTATATTTCCAACAAAATTTAATTTCAGAAGATATGAAACAGCAAGAAGAATCAGTGAGCAAGAAGATATTAACTCAAGACCAAATAGAGGAGTTGATGACTTACCCAAATTATTGGAGAGGTACTCTAAGAGAAGCAGCGGAACGAGGGGAGTCAATAAAAGAAACGTACGAGGAACTAAAAGAATTGGATTACTTGACTTAAACGTAGTCGCTGAATATACTTTAGACAATGCAATAAGCGAAGGTATATTAAAAGCATTCCCTAACTTCAAAGGTGTTCAAAAAATATATGAGATAACCGATGGGAATGCTTATAGAGAAATGATGGTAGAGTCTCTTAAAGACAATCCATTTTCCGCATCTGTTACTGTTCATACCGGAGAAAAATTTAACGGAATGAGAATGTTCGTAACTGAAGATGGCTCAACAGGAATAACACTTACTAAAGAAGGTTTCTTGGGAGGCGGATTCTCTAATCCAAATGCAAAAAGACCTCAAAATTTAGCTCAACTTATGGTAATTGGTATCAAAGAAGGAGCAACTACTGCAGAGGCTTTTGATACCATTCTTCCTGACTATTATTCTAACTTTGGATTTAAAGCTGTTTCAAGAACAGCCTTTAATGAACAGTATAAACCAATGATAGAAAATGGTGATGCTGTAAAAGATTGGGACTTTGAAACATACAAAAAATTCAATAACGGAAGACCCGATGTAGTATTCTTTATTTACGATGGCGGAAATAGAAACACAATCGAGGAAAGGTTAGGTCTATTTGATTTATACAAAAACTACGAAAAAGAAAACACTGAATCTTTCGACAAAGACAGCTACGAAAAAGCTGAAGAAGTGATGAACCAACAAGCTGTAAAAAGGCTTGAGTTTGAATTGGACATCAATGAATCAGAAGCACCTGTAGCCACTGACCAAGGGGTTTCCATAAAAAACAAGTCTGCTATTGACAACATAAAAACAAAAACAACAGACAAAGAAAGAATCAAAGTCATTGAAGCCGCTCAGAGGGCTATTAAGACACTACAGTCTGTACTTCCAAACTTTGACATTGTGGTACATGAGAATGACGATAGTTATGCTTCTTATATGCGTTCAATCAATGCATCTACCGATTCTGCAGGTAGTTTTTCTTATGCTCAAAGACCGGATGGTTCATACTTTGGTGTTATTAATATTAACCTAAACAAAGCAAATGCGAGGACTGTTGCGCATGAGGTAGCCCATGGTGTCATGTTAAAAGCATTTGGAGACAATCCTGCGCTATTTAAAAGATTCAGGGATAGGATTGCATCAATTTTAACGGAAAGCTCTAACAAGGCCCTTATGGACTTTGCTAATCAATATGTAGACAAGGAGACAGGTAAGTTGTTAGACGTTACATACGAGGAGTACCTTGCTGAGTTAACAGGAGCGTTGGCTGCCGAAGAAGGAAAGTTATCAGCAACTACATTGCAGAAGATTGCAACACTAATCAATTCAATAGTTTCCAAGATAACCAACGGTATGCTTAAACCCTTTGAGGACGTCAAGGATACCAAACAAGTCGTTGATTTCTTTAAAAATATATCAGAATCAATTCGTAAGGGAGAGGCTATTAATCCATCTGATATTGCTGCGATACAAGAAGGGTTATCTGTTCCTATTGGTAGTCCAACTAATATAATAAATAAGCCTCAGAAAGCTACTCCACTAAAATTTCCTAAAACTCCACTGCCATTATCATTTGTTACTGAAGCAGATAAGATTGATATCAATGCTTTAATCAAAGAGATTGTAGAGAAGAAGCAAAAGGTTTGGTTTTGGATGGCTGACCAATTAGGTCGTGGTAACTACTACGATGCTGTTATTGGCAATGAACATTACTTAGATGCGGGACCTAGCTTTGCTTTAGATCCTAAGAATAGAGATAAAAATATTTTATGGGCAAGTGGTTTAAGAGAAGCTACACTAGCTGAAAAAGTAAGTGAGGCTGATTATATATTCTTCATCAGTGGATCACCTGAAGTAGCAAAGTTATTTAATAGAAGAGTATTGGATTTAATTGCAAGCAGAATCAACAAGACATCTGATTTCAATTCTTTCAAAGAAGCTATAAACAACTTTAATAAAAAAACAGATGAATTGAATACTATTAAAAATATATTATCTCAATTTAATTCATTTGAAGAACTTGCTTCAAATAAAAGTTCTAAAAGAAAAGAATTTTTATTAGCTATAAATAAAATAAGTAAATTAAAAACAGCTCCTGAAGGTTCATTGAAAGAGTTATTAGGTTCATTTGATGTATTCATAGACTACAATGAATTGAGAGATGGTTTTTACAGAGAGAACAATTTTACTCAAAATGATATTATGCTTGTTGGTAAGCCAACAGGATTAGGTGGTACTGCTCCGCATTCAACATACGAGACTGCTATTCTTGGTGAAGTAGTTGGTATTCCTGACATAAAGATTAATGCTTGGGAATTAATGCCTCAATCATTAAAGAACCAATATAGAGAATATATTGGCATTTCAGCTCAAGCTAAAGTAATAGCTGCCGAACAAGGTAAAGTTAGAACAGGAACAGAAAAAGGATTTAAAGATGCTAAACCAAAAATAAAATCCAAGTCACAACTTGCTAGTGATGGCAAGGGAGAAACTGAAGCAAAAAAGATTACAGAGTTAAATAAAAAGAGAGACTCAGCTCAAAAAAATACAATAGGTAAAACCCCAAAACTTGGAGACATTACAAGTGACCTAGGCCCACTACTAAAGCAGGTATTAAATATCAATGCAAAATTAATACCGGAAGATGTATTCGAAGACTATAGAAAAGTAATAGAAATGCTTTCAGGGAACAGAAGAATTTTAAGTCCTGAAAATAGAGCGGAAATAGAAAAAAAATTAAACAACATTATTAGAAGCATTGAGTTCAGCAATGACAAAGCTTCTGACTTAAAGGGTAGGTATGATGACTTTAAAGTAAACAATGAAGACTTAGACTACTCTGATTCAATAAAAAAAATGTTGGAGGATGGTATAATCAGCAAAGAGGAATTTGATTTTATGAAAAAATATAAGTCAAAGATAATCGAAGCGGAGGTCAAACAAAAGATGACTAAGGAAGAAGACGAGGATGAGAAAGAGGAGTTAATTGCTGAGATAAAAGACACTACGGTAACAACAGATGAATTTAAAGGAGACGAGTTTAGATTAGAAAGGGACTTCGTCAATAAATTTATAGAAACATTAAAAAATAGTGACCTTGAAAGTTTAAACAATAGCGACTTAAATGACTTAGTTAAGATAATTTACAATATAAACAATGGATTTGTAAATCATGCTACATCTCAAATGCTAATAAAATTAGAGTCAAATATTAAGGAGGCTACATTAGTGGAAGCTATTCCCGACAGCTACGGAGGTGTTGTTAGAAGAATACAGCAGTGGCTTAGAACGCTTGACGTAAACATAGCTAACATTAAATTAAGAATAAAGAATGACAAGTATGGTGTAGGTTCTAATTCTTTGTTTAACATAGACGAAATGTTTGGAGACTTCAAAACAAAGAGAATATTTAATTCTATATTTAATGAATCTGCAAAAGCTCAACAAACCTACCAATCTGAAATTAAAGATGTCCAAGGAAGGTTAATTGAAGCAGAAAATGCTGTCTTTAATTCATTTAAAAAAGATGGGAATGCTTTAATAAAGTCTCAAATGAAGTCGATGCTGTACATGATTCAACTAGAGTATGAGTCAAATGAAGGCAGTAAACAAACTAGACCTGCGCTTGCGGTCTTAGATGCTGTAATTGAATTCGCAAAAATAAAGGGCGTTACTGAAATGAGCAAACAAGACTTAAAGGTAATGCAGGACATTAAGAAAAATTTTGTTGTAAATGGTAAGATAGATATTGACAAGATTTTGTCATCTTTTAATAAGGCTGAAATTTCTGCATTAAAAGTGATGCAAAGTATAAACGAAGAGATGACAAAAAAAGCTACTTTTACGTCATATGTAATAAATGGAAGTCAACTTAAACCATTAAAAAATTATGTTCCCCAAATGGTCGCTCAAAAAACAAATCAAGAGACCATTGACGAACAAATAAACAGAATAAAAAGTAATATTAATCCGGGGACGGAGTCAAATAATTTAATAGAAAGAAATGACTTCAATGAAAAAAATGTATCCCCTGTTATTCTAAATCCTTACTTTGCTATTAACCAAAGTTCAAAGTCACTTCTTATCAACTACCACTTAGCAGACCCAATAAGAACTGCAAGAATGACTTTGAAAAAAGCAGAGCTAAACTTAAAAGAAAATAAAAAAGATTCAGAGGCAAGGGAAATGCTTGAGGTTATATCTCAGTCGTATGAGACAGCATTAAATGACCTACTATCTCAGAATTTCGGTCAAACAAATAAATTTATTGACGCACTAGCTAAGGTAGGGTACAGTGCAATGCTTGCAAGTGCCCCTAGGATGTTGTCTGAAGGAATTTCAAACACATTTTTTGTAATGACCAACAATCCTGTAGACTACAGTGTAGGGGTTTCAATGTATGGAAAATTGGCCTTTGGAGTAGATGGTAAAAAAGTTTTAACTAACTTAAATAGTAAGGTAACAGCAAGAAATTATTCAGAGGCAGGAGAAAATAGTGCTATGTTTGACTTGTCTGCCTTGACAAATAGGATTAGTAGGAAAGGAAAAATGGACACCATTATTGTAAACGGAGTGGTACAGGTGTACGACAATTTCCTAGGGCGTTATGTAAATCTTGTTTCATTGGTTGCAAATAATGTGGTGTCACAACCCGATAAGGTGATGATAAAACCTCTTTGGTTTGGATCTTTTGCTCGTAGATTTGAAAAAATAACAGGTGAGACGATTGACTTCAATAAGATTATAAACAACGACGAAGAGTACCTTAATAAATATAAGGATGCCCTTAGTAAATCAACTGATTGGGCTGACTCACAAGTAGTGCTTGCAGGGGCAAGTACTAATCCTTTTATGGGGGTCCTTAAAAATGTTTCTAGGGAAGATGATAACTTATATGAAACGGCTGTCAAAAATTTTAATCGATTCATGAACAAGTTCATGATCAACGAATACTTTACCATTAGAAAGGGTGTCTTCGCAATGATTGGAAAGGGAGACATTTCAAGGGAAGACGGACTACTTCTTTTGGCAGCAGCATCGCAAAGATTGTTTTTATATGGTATCCTAACTAGACTGTCTTCAGAAGTACTAGTCTTTGTGTTGAGGGGTACATTTAATAATTTTGCTGACATGGCGTTGGGTATTGACGATGACGATGAAGAAAAAGAAGTAGAAAAATTAAAATTAAAGTATGATAAGTTTGATGATAAAAAAGAAAGTTATAATAAGACGTTAGAGGAAATGATGCTCCGAAAAATAATCAATAAAAAAGAATTTGATTTAATGCAAAACAACAAGGACAATATACAAGGACTTGGGGAATTTTTATCTGAAAAACCACTAACAGAAAGAGTAATGCAGTCAGTGCTTGGTTCTGCAACAGGAATGATACTTGGAAGAAATTACGGTAATTTTACTAGAATGTGGCAAAATTATCTTGTAGAACAAGTAAATAAAAAATACGGAGATGATTTAGGAATTTGGGATGGTGAGTATGACCCATATAAAGACGCATTAGCATATAATCCTTTTGAGGGTAAAAAAATAGATGAGTCTACAGATCTACTTACTATAATATCAGGACCATATGCCCCCCACCTTAATTTTATGACAACACTATTAAAAGCATATAATAAAAGTGAACCAAAGGAAGAGAGGACTATACTTACAAGAAAAAAAGAAAGGTTAAGATACTTTATTGAAGGCTCAGGTATGTTAAACATGTTGCCATTTTATAAGGACTTTAGAAAGTCAGCAATGGACTACGTCTACAAAGAGGTAAAAGTTGAAAAACAACAAGAAGTAAATTTAAAAGAAAAGAAAATAGATATTTTAAAGAACATTGAAGCTGA
>Ga0209190_1000158_pt1 | contig 47656 bp, 57 predicted proteins | sample M_140205_XF_Meta_FD_187315 | JGI IMG/M metagenome (GOLD analysis project Ga0209190, IMG submission 187315) | Freshwater microbial communities from Lake Montjoie, Canada to study carbon cycling - M_140205_XF_MetaG (SPAdes) (version 2) | ecosystem: Environmental > Aquatic > Freshwater > Lake...
CGAGGTGAGTGATGCACGAAACACTGAAAGAGCTAGCAGGAGAACTCGCTGTTATCCACGAGGCACTGGAGCGGGCGGAGGTCATCGAGCGGCAACTGCCCGCGTACCTGCGGGAGCTTGAGGCCGAGCGCGACGAACTCCGCGCCGAGCTTATCAAGGTACTGAGCTTCGTCGGAGGGCAAGCAACGGAGGATGTATCGACCTCCTTTCTCCTGAACGTCAGCGAGGAGGTATCGGCGTTGCTTGCTGGCATGGCAGGGGCTACCGCCGAACTCCGCGCCGAGGTGGAGCGGCTGCGGGTACGGGGCGACGATTTTCGGACGGAGATGGTAGCGACGGCGTTAGATCATGCCGCCGCTACCGCTCGCGCCGAAGCCGCCGAGGCCCAGGCAGCCGACCTTCGCGGGGCGCTCAGTTGTCTGTGTGACGAGGTAGAAGCAGGAGACGGAGCCCAGGCGGAAGCTGTTGCCCACCAGGGCCGTCGATCACTCGCCCGCACCCCGGCGCAGTCGCTTGGGCGGCTGAAGGCGGAGGCGTTGCGGGCATATTGCGCCCACTTTCGCGTACTACGCGAGGCTGACGATGACCGGGCAAGTGCGCTGGACGATGGATGGAAAGAGGCGCTGTACGAAGCCGATCGACTGGAGGCTACCGATGGACGCTAAACGGCTGGAGGAACTCGTGACGTGGGCAACCGTTCAAGAGCAATCGCTGCTTGCCAACCAAATAACTGACATTGCCGAATACTACGCCGACCTAGCCCGCTGCGCTGCGGCCTGGGGGAAGCTAGACGCCATGCTTCGGGCTGAAGACGGGTGGTCTATTGATTTATGGCGCATGTCAAAAGGCCGCATCCGCCTACTGACGAATAAGCACAGTACGGACGGAGACACCGCCATAGCCGCCGTCGAAGCCGCGCCGGAGTGAAGCCGTGATCGACCTGACGTTGTGGGTGCTGGCCGACGGCGATACGCTGTTCTATCAGCGCAATGGAATGGTTCAACTGTTTGGCACCAAAAGAGAGGCGCAACAGTGGCGGAGTGACAATTTGATGTGGGGAGCGTACGAGACGTGGAAGCCAAAGAAAGTGAAGGTGACCGATGCGAAGTAAGGAGGAGGCGATCATTAACCCTTGCAACGGCGACAAATGGGAAAAGGTGTCGCGCGGAAAGCTGTATGTTCGTTTCTTGAAGAGGGTGAAGGCATTGGCGGAGGGCGGAGAAATCATTTACACCGATGGATTTGGCCAGATTTGCGCGACAACCACGCCATCCTTCCGCCGCTGGGCTGCGAACGCAGAGTACCTGGGCGGTGCGGAATGATCCGCCGCGAACGCATGGCCCGCAAGCGGCTGGTGGTGGCGCGATGCCGCCAACAGTCGAAGGGCAACGGCATCGCGCGAGGGCATAATCCTAAGCCATCGACATCATTATACATCCGCGCCATCGAGCGAAGAAAGGATCGGACATGTTAATGATCACCGTCGAGCAGCGCAACGGGCGCTGGGGTTGGGTTGTGGAGGTGGGGAAGTGATGGACAAAAAGGCACCATATGTCCTGGAAAACGAGCACGGAACAATGGGAACTGCCGACTGCCTCTACCTGTTCATGACGCTGGAATCGGCACAGCAGTACGCCGATAAGTACCCTGAAGCTAATTGGAAGGTACGCCGAATAGATCGCGGCTTCAAAGAGGTGTCTTCATGACCCCCGCACGCGCGGCGGAGGTGCTGCGGGTGGTCGGCAACGCTGACTACCGAGAGGAGTGCGTGGCTGGAGAGATGGGCGCTGACGCCATTGAACTACTTGAGTGGCTATATGCGACTAGCCCCGATGGGATAGTACGCATATCGGACTTGTTTGGATGGTGGGACGGCGAGGGCTCGTTTCGCGACTACGCGCGGGCCGAGTGGGAGAAGGAGAGGAAGGGAAATGGAAATCAATCTTGACGATCTACAGCGAATACTGACCGATGGCAGGTTGGCGGTGTCGCTGGCTGGAGCAACTTGCATCCACTGCAGCGTGGTTAGCCGAACGATTGAATCGGCAGCGGAGCATGACGCGAGCTGCGAAAAGCACCCGATGGCTGCCCGCCTCGCCGCCCTCGAAGCCGCGCTGGCGGAGGCGCGGGAGGATAGCAAGCGGCGAAGAGTGGCATTGGAAGAGGTGCTGGATGGACTAGGGGCACTCACAAAACCACATGAACTTGACGGATGTGGAATCGGAATTAAGCGAGCGCTGGAGATCATTGCGTTATCCAAGGAGCGCCCATGACCCGCTCCACCACCTGCCGCTTCTGCCACCTGGGCGGAGAACTCGTCAAAGGCGCACACGTCGCATGCAAAAATATCGAGACACGCGAGCGCTTGCGAGTCCGCAACAACATCGACCCATCGCGATACATGGCCATCGGCGACCGTGGACAGTGCAAGCGCTGCGACAAGCCAGCCGAACCGCTGTCGAAGCTAAACCTGTGTCGAGATCACATGGAAGAAAACAAGAAGGAAGTGATCCGCAAGGCGAAGAGGAAGCACATGAAGAATAAAAGAGCGGAGCCCGAACACGTCCAACCGCGCGTGTATGTGAAGCCGCCGCAATCGCAGAAGATGGTCAGAGTTTCAAAGGCCGAGAAGCGCGAGGTGGTCGAAGTGCCGGTGCTTGACAGCGAGGCCGAGCGGGCGCGAGTGGCGGCGTTGCTGGAGCGGGCGCGGGCCAACCGGATACCCTGCCAGATATCGCGGTTCTCAGACGACCGGGACTATCTGCTCTGATCCAGTCGCCAGAACCACATCACCAGCCGACAAATACTCCAGCCGCATCAACGCCGTCGATCCCTGCCGCGTGTCCAGCCCGGTCACCGTGCAGGAGTCGGCGGAGCATGTGTTGGTGGCCGTTGCGCCGGATGGCTGGGTGATCGTGACGCGCACCTTCGTCGCCGATGTAACAGCCGAGCGCTTGACGCCCACGGTAATCGAAGTGGTGGCGATGGGAGCAACCCCGCCCAGCCGCCACGCCAAGTACCCCTGCGACCCAGGAGCGCCGCCAACGAAGGCATATTCTTTCGAGAGGTACGTCTGCGCGAGATACGACGGAGCGGACCCGCCTGAAACCACATCCGCGTAATGACCAACTACCCCATCGTTTCCAGTACCACCTAGACCTAGATTCTGAGCGAACAACGTATCTCCTGTGGTCAAATACGAGCCGGTTCCGTACTGCGTGTACGCCCAGCCCAACCCCCAGTGAATCCCGTTATTCAAAGTCCGAGAGGCCGACTTCTCCGCGTCCCCGGTGCCATACGAAACGTGACAGGCCGAAGGGGGAGTAGTTGCCGCGCCCGCATACTTTAGGATTCTCCGCCCGCTCTCCGTTGCCCCGGCGTAGGCCGCGCCAATGACCATGGCCGTCTGCGAGGAGCACGAAGCCACCGTGTAGCCACGCCGGTACCCGGTCGAGTCCTGAATGGCAATCGTATCTGTGCCATTACAGGCGAACTGGCTCTGAAACTGCGTGCCGCTGCCGGTGACCGTCGTGCCGCCATTGGTCGCCGTCACCGTTCCGGTCTTCTCGTTGCTGTAATCCGGGCACCAGGTGAAGTACGAGTCCTCGTAAAAAGCGCCGCCGTTGGAGGAGTCGTAACCCTGGGTGATGTAGTAATCGATGTAGGCTTTCAAGCTGGCTTTAGCCGTCGAACTGCCAACCGTCTCGTAATTAAGGCGCATCCCTTGCATAAGCGCGAAGCCCTGCCAGGGGAAATTCCCTGAGCCGTAGTAATTCTGTGACGGATCAAGCGCAAACTTCCAGCCGCCGTAGGCTGTTTGGTTGGCAATGAAATAGTCTCTAGCCGTGTTACTGTAGCCCTGCCATGTCGTTCGCGTGCCGCTGTTCGGGTTGAGGATCGCCGCCGTCTGCGCGTAGAGGAACACATACCCCTGCTCACGTGTTTCGCCGATGCCCTGGTTTGGCTGGTACGGGTAATATCCGTTCAGCCACACCGCGTACTGGGCCGTGAGTTGGTTCATGATCCCGGTCCAATAGTTCGACTGCCCGTCGTAGGCGCGAAGCATGAGCCCAAACCCGCCTGCCACGCGGGGGTTTAGCTGCCAGTTGCCCTGCCCATATTCCCAGGCCCGGCCCCCGTCGTAAGGCCATTTCCACCATTTGTCGGCAAGCGACCGCGCTGCGTCCCTGTAGGTCGTGTTGCCGGTGCGGTAATAAAGCCGGTAGAAGCCCGCCACCGCATCGTAGTAGTTCCAGTTGTTCGATGAACCACGCCATTCCGCCCAACCTGCGCTAGATAGTTGAGCATATTGAACGCCAGTTGGTGAGGCCGGTGAAGACGGAGCTATGTATTGCTCCCCCAACGTCAAAGACGTGGCGGACGAGCAGGAGGCCACTGTGTGATCGCGTCGGCCAGTTCCGCCGCCAGCAAGCGGATACAGCACGATAATAAAGTCTGACCCGTTGCAGGCAAACGTGGACGTGAAGTTTGTGCCAGATCCAGTGACAGCAGTGCTGTTGGCGGTAAGGGAAATAGTCCCAGCGGCCACCGTGTCGCCGGGAGACGCCGGAATCGTAGCTATCAAAGCGTTGGCAATCGCCATCTCCTTCGCGTCGAACCACGTCCACGGGGAAGCACCGGAACGCAGGTTGACGCCGATGACGCTTGCCAGGGTGGCGTCTGATTGGATGACGACGGAGTTGGAGTCTGTGGCGACCGAGCCGAGGTTGATATCGGCTGTCCCGGTCTGCCCGATGCCGTCTGTTACGCGGAGCCGAATGACAGCCGTTTGCGCGGTCGGCACAGTGACAGTAGGCGAGACGGTCGTGCGGCTGGAGAACGTTGGTGCGGCCACGGTCCATGTCGGCGACTGCCAGAAGTAGGTCAACGGGGAGTCGGTCGTTAGATTTGAGGATGTCGCCGCCGACAGCGCGTAGGTCGCCCCCGCCCTCGCCGCCCCGGTAGAGGTGATGACCGCTGATGGCGCGTAGAGCGTGGTGGTCGAGTAGCTGATCGCGCCTCCTGTTGTCGTCACCGCGACGGCGTTTGTGCTGCTGTCGTTGGTATTGGCCTCCAACTCCAGATCCACCACGCTAGCGTAGCCGAGCAGCAAGGCGTCCGGGGGAGCGGATGACGCGGCGGCAACCGTTGTACTCCACCACCGCGCGAAACCGATGGTGCAGGTGCATTGAGATCCGCCGCCGTAGTAGGCCCCGACGTATTGAGTAGCAGCAAAGCTGATCGGCGTCGATGCGTTGGTAATACTCCCGCTGGTGTAGTTGCTGCCGTCTGCGTCCCAAATTTCGAGGAGCCGGACGCCCGTGCCGTAGAACCGCTGAAACCGCACGCGCACATCGGTTCGGCCCGTCAGGCTGATGTCCACCTGATCCCCGGCCCCGCTGAAATCCCGGCACCGCAGCGTAACCGAACCGGATACGAGGAGGCAGTGAGGCCCGCCACTACCGTTGTTGCCCATGATTCCCTGCACGCCACCAGACGAGAACCCGCTGAGACGGAACTCCATCCGGTAGTCCGTGAGGTTGGTAGTAGGCCCGGTGAAGCTGAGGTACTTGGAGCCGTTAAATACCCCGTTTTCTAGGGCTACGAGCGGCAAAGACGCGAGGAACAGTAGGAGGAGGCGCATGTTATTGGATCAGCGTGATTCTGCGGCGTCCGCTTGACGCCTCTTTGAAACTGAAAACTACAATTGCCCACTTCTGGCTGTTGATATTTGTCATGGACGCGGTCACACTGCTTTGAATACTAGACACGATGCGATCAGCAATCGTGATGGTTCCGTTGGGAGCGGTGACCCGAACGTTTCCCGCAGTGCCCGCTATATCCGTTGACACTAACGCCCAGTTTTCAGAAGGGCCAGAAATGAGGATGAGTTGGTTTGCGGTGGTCGTTGAAAACGATTGAGTCGTGGCCGTTATGCTATTCCCGCCAGCGCCTTTATTCGTGACATCAAGCGCCGCCGATGTGGCCACACCGGAGTATTGCGTTACGGCACCCTCATAAATAAACGGCCCGGAAAACGTGACCACGTTGGCTGCGTTGCCCGTTGCGTTAAGCACATAGAAACACCACACTCCGTACGCGAAATCTGTGCCTCTTGCTTGCTGCGGAAGTGCAACGTAAGTGTTGCCAGCAGTATCCGCTGCTGTAACTGAGGCACCACCAGTTTGGTATAGCGCACAGGCGACCACCATGTTACCGGTGGTAACGCTCAGGGCACCCATTGTGGACCCGGCAGTAGCCACCCCGTTCACGTAGGCGATTGCTCCAAACGACGGAAGCGCCGCGATGATAAGAAGCAATGCGCGAATCATCGGCACCTCACGTCAACCGTGATGTACTTCGGGCCAGACGTGGCGTCCAGGTTGAAGCCGATGATATCTCCCGGCGAAACCGCAGTCGTCCAGCCCGTAAGCGTTATCGAGGCTACAGCGGTACCCGTGCTGATAGCGGGCTTTGCAGACGCGGTGATCGTATTTGCCACCGTCGGCTTGGCAGTGCCAGTGGCGATCTTCCAAACGTCCACGGTGGCCGTGCCGCTGTCGACGACGATGTCCCACCCCACGATAGTGCAGGAACTTGCAGCCACCAAGTACCCAAGCACCCCGGTAGCCAGCGCGGATCCAGCCGGATCACCTACGGCTACGCCAAGGGATTGGGTAGCCACGCCGCCCACTAGCAGGAATTGAGTCCCGTCATAGCAGATCTGGACGGGCTTGTTGGCAGGGATGTCCACGTTTGCGAGTGCTCCGCCGTTGGGCCCGAGAATCGACTTCGCCCCCAGCGCGTCTACATTGATCGTCGCCGTCCCAGTGTTTGCTGTGTCTGGGTTGAGGACCAAGCAAGAGCCCGTCGTGTAGGCGGTGAGCGTTGGGGTAAGGGTGCAGGTGTACGTGTCATTACCCGTGATCGAGCGGCAATATGTCGATGTACCCGCCTGCGCTGTCGCTCTGGTTTGCATTACGGCGGTGTCCGCGCTTACCGTTGACCCTACGACCGTGATGCCGGTGCCAGCCGTGACGCCTGTTCCCGTTGGCGTACCCCACGTTCCATCGCCTCGCCAGAAAGTAGTGGCAGACGCTGAAGACCCACTGTTTAGATTGGCCACTGGCAGATTACCTGTCACCCCGGTGGATAATGGCAAGCCTGTTGCGTTGGTCAGCGTAACGCTTGATGGAGTACCAAGTGCTGGCGTCACGAGCGTAGGTGATGTTCCAAATACCAATGCCCCGCTGCCAGTTTCTCCAGTCACAGTTGCGGCTAGGTTCGCGCTAGATGGTGTGCCCAACCACGTCAGCACCCCGCTGCCGATGACGAGCGGGCTGATCGTCGTTCCGTTAGACGAGTAGTAGCCCAGGTTGCCGACAAGACCAGTGGCTACTGTGCCAGACCCAGCGCCGCTTGACCCGTAAAGCTCCCAGGCATAAGTAGAGGCCGCTGTATTTCCGCACACGTAAAACGTAGCGTAAGCAGCGGCCCCATTGGTTCGAGCGTAGACGTTGCCGACTTCGTTTGCGGCGTCACAGTCAGTCGAAGGTGGAGCGCCTGACCCAGTGATGACTTTACGAGCGATGCCGTATTGCGCAAAGACGGCTGAGGAGAGGAGAAGGAAGACAGCGGCTAGTCGGAGCATCTATGGTCATGATACTATGTTCACCCCCGCTTTAATTCTCTCCATACAATAGCCTGTGAAACATCTAGGGCTTTGGCAATCCCACGTTGCGACACCCCAGCCGCCTGCATCTCCTCAGCGATCTTGCGGTCGAAGACTTTGCGGGGTCGACCGAATCGGACGCCTTTCTTCTTGGCGTTCTCGATTCCGGCTTTGACGCGAGTGCGAATGGTGGAGCGTTCAAGCTCGCTGATCGCCGCCAGCACGGTAATCATTGCCTTCCCGATCGGCGTACTCGTGTCCAAATTTTCCTTGATCGATACGAACTCCACATTATACATGCGGAATAACTCGATCATCTCTAGCAGGTGTAGGGCGTTACGCGCCATGCGGTCGAAGCGCCATACGACCACGCGGTCGACGCGGCCTACCTTGATATCGGCAAGCAAGCGGTCGAGCGCTGGGCGCTCGCGCTTAGAGCCGGAGATGCCGACGTCGGAGTATTCCTTTAGTTCCGTCCAGCGTCTGGCCGCGCAGTGGAGGTGAAGGTCTTCAGTCTGCATTTCGACGTGCTGATCGCTCGTACTGACCCTGGAATATAACGCGGTGGTCATAGAGACACCTCGTTGAAGTCTTTGCGTGACTGTTCAATCACAGCCCATACATCGCCACTGATAGGCGCGAAAGAATACACGGTGAAACCACCAGAAAACGGAGGCATCTGCGTTATTGGTTGGGAGATAGCGACCACCGGCACGGCCACCGCACACCCCGTCGCGGCGCAGAGGAAGTTGCGGCGGTTCATGGCTTCACCTTCCCAAGCAGCGCTGTCTTGCACTGGTCGTAAAGAGACTGTTTTAGGAGCGCCGTTACATAGGCAGTCGGTTGCATATGGGCATCCCACGCTGCCCCATGCAGAAGTTCAAACGTGGTCTTATCGAGTGAGAGGTTGATTCTGTATCTGTCCATGGCCTACGGTACCACGGTATCCGTGGTCACCGCAAGGGTTTTGAAAGTTCATTCGCCTGCCGCGCCAACTCCAGCTTTGCTTCCCGATAATCCCGCAGCATCGCCCGAGCATCCCCAGGCTCCATACCGCCTGTATTCATCGCCTGCCGTACCAGCTTCTCTTGTTTGTTGATGGCCTGGATGCGCTTGTAGATTGGCGACTGTGCCTTCTCGTACTGAGCCAACCCTACCCGTTCGTCAGTCGGATCTAGCCCAGCCTTCAGCGCGTTCTTCGCCTGCACGCCCTTGTCCGTCGTCTCGTAGTACGTGGCGAGTTCCTTGCCGGAATCGCCGCGCTGGAAGAAGCGCCCGAATACAGGAAGGTCGTGCGGCATTTTTTCATCCATCGACATAGATGCAGCCGCCTTGTCGGGGTTGACGAGGAGGCTCAGTAGTTGCGTCCCGTAGATCCCAAGAGCGCCACCGTACCCGCGCAAGAGATGTTCGATCTGGAGCGGAGACAACTGGTCGGTATGCTTGCCGATTTCCTTCGCTAACTCCGAGGTATTCTCGTCAAACCTCTGCGACTTTTCGCGGTCGCGCATGTACTCAGGCTCGATTGCCTTCCCACGGAAGGTGCTGAAGTTGTTGGTCACTTCGGTGTACGGCTTCATGGCTTGAGGGATCACGTCTCGCTTCATAGTTGAGTCGATAAACCGATCGAAAGCCGCCAAGAACTCCTTCCCTGTATCGTGCCCCATGTACATCGAAACTAGTCGTTCTGGCACTACCTTGGCTACGTACCCAGCCTCAAACGGGATCTTAATCTTGATCGCCTCACCGTTCGTCATGGGGATAAACCAGTTGGCATCGCGCTCCTCGTCAGTCGCGTTCTGCCACGCAGGCATCTGGCTAGCAGCGACTGAATACAGCGCAGACAGAGCCGCCATCGTGGCCATCCGAGTACCCAACTGCTTCTGCATCTGCGGGTTCGCGCCGCGACCTTTGATACCTGCGCGGTACAGCACGTCAGCACCCTGCCATGCGGCGTTCTGAAACGGGATGAGAGCGTTAACAAGTTGCACTGCACGGTTACTGCCACGCCGCCCAAAGTTTAGTAGTTCTCGCGCCTCGTACTGCGCCTGAGCCTCATCGCCACCTGTTCGCTCCATCACAGCGCGGTAAACAGTGTCGCGAGTCAAGCCTTCCGACTTGTTGGAGAATTTGTCGAGCTTGTTCTTGTACCCCTTCAGGCCAGTATCGCCAGCGTATAGCGACCGCAAGTTGGCCCCAGTGCTGGCAGCGCCGCCCTCGCCACGGATACCACCGCCTACGATCCCAAGTTGCTCCAGTGACTGGAAGGAAGGCCGATTCTTGATCGCCGCCGCAGCCGACTTGAGGATCTGCTGCATCGGGAAGTCCGTATAGCCCTGTAGCCACGCCATAGTAGAGTCGCGCACGGGGTTATTGACCATGAATACTGGATCATGCGTCACCATGAAGCGCAGTGTATTTGATGGGAACGCCGCTATCTTCAACGCCGTGCTTGACGGCAGGCGGCTAGAAGTAATGGAAGCGTAAAGGATCGGATCCAACACCTCAAAGTGCTTCTCTTTCCCATCCACCCAAACTTTCATATTCGGCTTGCCAGCGACTGGCTTCGGTACCTGCTTGATGTACCCCGTCTTCAATCCATCGCGAGCCACCCGCTGCATGGCGACGTTCTTCATGGCCATTGAGGTGATCATGTTCACGTTACGAACGATATTGTCGGTGGGGTCGGCGATCTCCAGTTCGCTACCCTTTAACCGTTCGATGCGCGGGGCGCTCGCCATCGTCGACCCAGCGGAAGGGAAGTTCACCTCACCATCGTCAGCCACGCGATAGAACGGCAAGTATAGATCCTTCTTAAACTTCGCCGCCGTCTCTGCGTTGAGGTATCCGGACGCCTTCCAGGTATCCACCATCTCATCGTTGAACGCTTTCCAGCGCTTGGCGTAGTCGGCGATCTGAGGGTCCTTGCCGTATGCGGTCCACTCTGCTATCTGCTGCGGCGTGATCTTCTTCTCGCGTCCTTCGTTCAGCAGCTTCTCGCCACGGGATGCGGCAAGGTAGTGGAAGAGCCGGTCCAATTTCTGATTCTTGTAGGCTTCTTTGAATACCACAGCGGGAGCGTTCTTCGAGTCACCACTAGCCTTGAAGTATCCATTGCCAGGAGTGCCGATCAACTTGACCGCGCCGTGTTGCAGACCAGCCGCCGCCATATCGATCGAAGCGTCCGCATTTCGCACCGCCGCCTCTGATCCACTGCGAGCCGTCGTGTCGCCCGCCTTATACCCGAGTTCAGCCACGCCCGCCCACATGTCGAGAATGTTTTGCCGCAGCTTCAGGCCGATTCCGCCCAGTCCGTCCTCGCGGATGAAGGCGTCCTTGGTCTTCTGCAACCGGCTGCGCTCGTCGGGTTTGGCAAAGACAGTTCCGCCTGATACGGGGAGTTGGGGGACAACCGAGTAGCGTTCGCCGCTCGGACCACTACCAACCGTAATCACGTCGTCAGGGTTGATGGCCTCAGACTCCATCGGGCGCTTAGCCCTGCGTTCATCAGGAGTGTACTTTTGCCGTGCCTGGACATCCCTGGATTCGATCTCTCCGGCGATATTCCGGTAGGACTCGAAAGCAAGACCGCTGTTTTTGACGATCTTTTTCAACGTCTCAGGATCTCCAGACCGGATATCGGCAATCTCTTTTTGGAGTTGCATCAGCCGAGACTCTGCTCTTTTAATTCTGTCCGGACTGGCATCCTCAACCGCTATTAAGAACATTGCCTCTTCAAAGGTTCTGAATTTATCGCTGTCGCTGCCAGATATTTTCTTGGCCAGCGTGGATCTGGCTTGGGTGGCCGTGTTATAGGCCTCAAGCCAAGCGGTTTTATCCGCGTCCAATCCAGTAGAATACTTTTTGATTGACGCAGCCTGCTGATTATCCTCAAGACCCTTCAGCGCATCCAGTTCAGCCCTATATTGAGAGGAAAGGGCAAGCGCCCTTCTTTCTGTGTCCAGTTCAGCGGCGGCCTCATCCAGTGCTTCAACTTTTTTGTCCAAAGCCTTTCCAGCTATCTGTGACAGCTTTTCAGGCGTCAGCGCATCGACCGCGCTATTCTCGTTACCACCAACGGCAAACCCTTCCTTCTCTTGAATCCAGTGCTGGACCTCATGGAGCATTGTACTCGCAGGGTCTTTGGCATATGGGGTGATAGCTAGGGTATTTGACTCTGGATTAAACGAGCCTTGTAAGCTACCCATGAAGTCGAACAAGCCTGCTCGCTTAACGACCTTCACGTCATTAAGTTCAGGGTAAGCCTTGAATAATTCAGGATGGTCCAGCACTTCAGATAGAGGCAGGCTCTCTGTTTTACTGAATAGCTTAGACTCCGGCAGAGAGGCGAACGCCGGTGATAGTTTGGCGGTGTCATCCGAAACCTCAGTCCGCCATTTTTTGTCGTATGGGGATTTGAACCAGCCGGTAGCAAGGCGGATGCTGTCTGGAGATTTACCAGAAGCCTCCATATCTTGTGCTACCTTCCTGTTCGCCGCCATGCGGTCGGCATCTGGAGTACCGGCGTAAGCCTTCTCCCCCGCGTAGCTATACCTTACTTCCCCGGCAGCTTCGGGGGCTTGATCTTCGGTGAGGTAATCGCCAAGTTCGGTCGAACGCCCGTTGACTGGCTTGCCGCTGACGTTTTGCGCCGGTTGAACGACCGGCTGAGTTGTTTTCCCATTTGGGATCTTAGAAGTGCCATATGCTGTTTTCTCGTATTCTTTGAGCGTTCGTGGGGTTGGCGGAGGAGGTGGCAGGTTAGCAGGGCGGCTACCGATATCGCCAGTTCGGAAGGACTGAAGTACATCATTCGTGTTTTTGAAGCCTTTGCCACGCAGCACGTTGCCCAGACGGTCGACAGTGCCGAGTACCTTGCCCGCGATCGACACGGCTTCAGGCGTCCCATTGATCTGTCCAGCAGCGTACTTCTCGATACCGCGAGCGATGGCCTCTTCATTTACCATCTCGGTGTTGCCGTTGTAGAGCTTCATGTACTGCTCTTTTTCTTGCGGGGTGAGGGATGTGTTGGGGTTAAAGGACTTATTGAGGATTGCCCACTCTTGCTTCGTAAACAGTCCCATCTCCTGCATGTTGTGGACTGCTTCGTGGTTAAGGGTTCGTAGTAAGTCGGCCTTGGACTTGCCGTTGAGCGCTAATTGAACTACTCGATTAAAGTACGAACCTTGTGCATTGGTTATATTGTCGATCAACCTAGTCGACAACAGGTCGTCAACTCCCAGCGCCTTCATCTCGGCGAAGACGTCGAGCGCGATCTGCGGCTTGGTTCCGGCCTCGATCTCTTGGCGGAGTCCGTTGACGGTGTAGGTGGTGGGGGTGGTGGTGGGAGAACCGTCAGCACTAAAGCGATTCTGCTTTACGCCTGCCTTTGCAGATAGATCTGGATATTCAGCTAGAACACTATCGGGAACTGGCTTCCCATCCAGCACGGCCTTCTCAACGATAGCTTGATGGATATTCTTAACTGAAGAAGGGAACTCGCCCACAACGGGGATATCAACCCCTTCCGGTAGAAACATTCCTGGAGCGCCATCCCGCTCATCGGATGCGATCACCTCATCCGCAGTTAACCCACCAAATTCTCTTGGGTCAACATCTCGCTTTAACGCAACTCGAATGACAGAATCTTCGTATGGCCCATAAACTCTTGCGGTTGACTCGCGGTTAGTCCAGTAAGCATTACGGAGATTCGTATGTGCCTTATCTACCCCACGAAACAACGCCTCGTCCTTAAACTCAGCAGACCCCATCTCCCAAGGCTGCTTGCCATCCTGCTTCGCTGATGCTTCCACGCTAAACCTAGGCGCACCCGGCTGGTCCATGGCAAGATTGGATGGCTCGGCGATCGTGCCTTCGTCGGTAAGCTTAACGTCAGGGTACGTGGCTGTCTTGCTGTACAACGGCGTCTCGGGCTGCACTGGCTTCGGCTTGGCGTCGATCTCTGCTTGTTGCGCGGCGGCTATGTCGTCAATATTGATGGCGGGTGCGGGCTCAGCCTTCGGGGTGTTCCCGTAGTTTTCGACAGGGAGGCCCGCGACTGGCTTTACCTTTTGCGGGATTAACTGCTCGACAGGAATACCAGTATTCGACCCTTCAACGAACGCCCACTTGCCATCATCAGAGAGACTGCGCACCGGGCGCGGCGCATCGAACTGGTCAACACCCTGACTATTCCATTGGACGGGATCGCCAACGGAAATGGCTGGCTTTGGCGCAACTACCGGATCCGGGATCAACTGCTGCATCCGTGCGTTGTAGGCCTGCGCGTCACGTTCCGCCTGTTGCTTGGCATTCAGCTTGGGGGCGGGAGGAGTTTCAACCTCCTTCTTCGGTACGTTGTACCCCTTCGGCATCTCCGGCATCGGTCTAGCTGGCTGTTCGGGCGTCATCCCTGCCAACAGTTCAATCAGAGGATCACCCCCTTCCCCGCTCCGAACAGCCACGGAATCTACTCCTGCTAGTGGTGCTACTGGCTGAGATGGTACCCGGTCGCGGCGGGCCATGATGTCTTTACCGACGCGCCTAGCTCTCACCCCGCTCAGCAACTCCAGCAATGTACCCGCGCCGAACCCAGCGGCGGCGTTATCGCCAATACCTTCAGTCGGAGATTGCGCCGCGTTGTACCTGCCTTCGATCAGGTTTTGCAGATATTGCTGCCCAGCCTCCGTGCCGCCTTCGATAGCGCCAGTACCAGCAGCACGGCCAGCCTGCCGCATCACGCCCATCTCAGCCGCTTCCTTGGCGAGATTCAGCCCCTTAGCAGTTTGAGCGCCACGCAGGAAACGTTCGTAAGGCAGAAGGTCGAGCAAGCCAGTGAGTGATCCAACGCGAGCAGCGGAAGTCTCCTGATCTGGAGTTACCTCCATGCCTTGCGACCGATTCTCAGCAGCACGCTGTACCTGCTCAGCCGCCGCCTGCGACATGCCGGTAGCAGTAGACAGGACTCGCCCCAACATCGCAGGGCCACGCGCTATGGATCCGGGAGCGAGCATAGTCAGGAGTTGCCCGCCGATCTCGCCCACCTGCCGACCGTAGCCATCAAGCCCTTCCGGTACATCGGTGAAGTATTTGCTAACCGGATTCTCGCGGATATCCCTACCGAACTGCTTTAGCGTGTCCGAGTCGAGTATGCCGCCGATACCTTCCGGGATAGCCGAAACGCCTTTGATCGCGCCGGGGATAATTCCGGAAAGCATACCGCCGATTTGACCGGCGATGCCTGGTTGCGGCTTCTGCGGAGCCTGCTGCGCGCCATTCTCCTGAATCAGCCGTGCAACCATCTGCTGCACGTAGTCTGACGGCCACGAGTCGTCGTAAGCTACATTCGCTCCGAGTTCAGGTACGAAGAGTTTCTTTTCCATTTAGCGTGGGGCCCCGCTCCGATTAAACGAGTCCGCAAAAGACTGGAATAGCCCGTATTGACTTGGGTTATATGCGCCGAGCGAACTGGCTGGCTGTGCCCTTGGAGCGGTCTGCTGCGGGGCTGGGGCTTGCTGCTGTTGCTGCTGAGACGGCGGTCCAGGAATTTGAATCGTAGCCGCATTGGGATTAAACCCAGTAGCACTGGCTTTCCCTTTCCCGAACGTCATCAGGTTTACAACCTTACCTAGCCCCTCTAACGCCCCAGTTCCGAGATCACTACCACCTTTGCGCTTCTTGCCAATACCGGGAATCGAGTCTTCCATCGCCGCAGTCCTCTGCTCTATAATCGACTGCGCACGTTGACGGAACCCATCCGCCTTCGCCCGTAATTCGGCTTGGCGTAGCCGTCCCGGATCATCGAGCTTGTTCGTTAAAGGCTGAATCTTCTCCGCCATTGAATCGTAGTGATCAGCGCTCTTGGCAAGGTCGTCGTACAAGGTGTTAAGGTTGCGAAGCCCTCTGTCCATCTCTTTACCAGTGTCACCGCCTCCGCCCTTGCGAGGCCTGGATGCCCTAACTTTCTCAACCTCAAGCGCCTGACCGTGCTTCAGGAATTGCAACGCCAACTCTCGCTGATATCGTGCGTCTTCTTTCGCCCGCTCCCTCGCGTCAATTGATCCCTGCAGAGCCGCCTGCCGATCAGCCATCGACCGCTCGCGATCACCCGTCAGCACTTCCTTCTGGAGCATCGCCTCGATCGAGTTGTTGTATTGCCGGTCCACGTTATACCCAGACTGCTCCGTCCGGTTGGCATCAATCGCGTAGTCCTGCAGCCGGTCGTTATGGCGCTGAATACCTTCCATAGCCTGAAGCCGCTTTGACGCAGCCTGATTGGCGAGAGACACGTTGCGGTCTTTATCCTGCCGCCATCCGCTAAGAGCCCCGGCCCCGCCCTCCCCGAGAGCCCCAAGGAAGTCAGGACGCCGAGACGCGGCCATGGACAGCCCGAGGTTCATCAGGATCTCACCTAGCCCCATCTTCTTATTCCGATACTTCTCTTCGTCCGCGCCATACTTATCCGCGACTGCCTTGAGTGGAGACTCGCCGGTCAAGCCCTGCAACTCCTTGAGATTCGCCGCTACGCCACGAGCCTTGTTTAATGGCACTTTCATCTGCTGCCTAAAGGCGTTGTGAGAGGCATCTGTCAAGCTAGAGTAAGAAGGAAGGTCGTTCGCCCCGATCAGATTGCTATCGACCGATGGCATCTCCTGCGGGCCGCTCATCTGGTCGAAGTACGGGGACATATCCTCGACGCCGAGGCCGCTACCACCGTCCTGTTGACCACCCTGCATCTGGGAGAAGTATCCGGCTAGGTTAGCCAGACCTCCACCCGCCATCGCCATCGGCGGGGCCTGCCCTTGCGGTTGAGGCTGCTGCTGCTGCATAGGTTGAGCCAATTGCTGCGCCACGGGCGGCTGCTGCGGCTGCTGCATAGCCTGCGCACCCTGATACGCCTTGCGCATTGACGCACGCCGCTGCATCTCGGCCACCACCAAGTACGGCGGGATCGAAGACGGGGCCTGCTGTAGCCGGACCAACTCCTGCTCCGGTATCGACTTCAGTTGTTCAGCTTGCTGGACTAGGTTCATCGCTTATCCTTGACTCGCCTTGTAAGCCCCGAGCGCCGCCGTACCCAGACCGGCGATCTGCGACAGCGGGTTCGTCTTCTGGAACTGCACGCCCTCTTGGTTATAGCCCATCGGAGTACCGGACAACATCGACTGCAACCAGTTCATCTGCTGGTATGGGTAGTTCTGCTGGTTCGTCCAGTCCTGATAGCCCAAGTCCAGAGCACCCTGCGTCCGCGTATCGATACCAGCACCAGCTTGACCCATCGTCTGCAACCGCAGTAGTTCCTGCGCCTGAGCCAGCCTACCGAGATCAGCACGGCTTTGCCCAATGGTGTTCGCCGCGAGCGCCGAGTTCGTCTGCTGGCCCATGGCGTTCAACTGGTTCGTGAAGTTGCCCTGTCCGGCCTGCTGCTGCAACTGGTCGGCCTTGGCAAGCGCGTCGAGCAGAGTCGTGTTCTGCGACAGCCGTGTCTGCTGATTCGCCTGCGCTGCCGTGAGCCCGCTGTTGCGGGCGAGAGCTTGCGTCTGGAGGGCGGCGTTCTGGTTAGCTTGCCCAGCCGTGAGGCCCGCCTGCTGATTGGCAAGCTGCGACTGCATGTACTGTCCAGCGCCCAACTCCTGCACGCCCAGCGCTGCCCCGAGGTTCGCTTGGTTCGCCGCCTGGATAGCACCTTGGTTTGCCAACTGCGCTTGCAGGTTCGTCCCTTGATTCTTCGTCGCCGCATCCATGTACGCGCCCTGATTAGCCAGATTGGCTTGCTGCCCGAGAGTCGCACCCAGTTGCTGCGTGCCGAGCAAAGCCTGCAAGTTGGCCAGCGACATGGCCTGCCCAGCGCCTTGATTCGCGAGATCAGCTTGCAACCGGGAGTTGACGTTGAACTGCTGGCCATTTATCGACGCCCCACGGTCACGCTCATACTGCTGCTGCGCGTTCTCAAACGCAGCCTGCGACCCAGTGGCTTGAATCTGGTTCAGTAGATTTGCCCGGTCGCGTTCAGCCAGCGAGTCAGCAACCGCCTGCCGATTGCCACCGAAGGCACCAGCCTTGATGGCAGCAGCGGATCGGTTAGCCGCAGACTCACGGAAATCGCGGTTGGCCTGATCGCGCTGCACGTCGACGACAGACTGCATGTACGGGGACATGTAGGCATCCCGCACGCCAGTGTCGATGAACTTGCCGACGCCGATCTGTCCAGCCTGAACGGGACCGCTACCTTGCGCTTGATACTGATTGAGCGACTGCCCGCCAATATAAGTAGGGTTAATATTGGACGTGGAAGTATCGATCAGGCGGGGGCCTTGCATCTGGTAGGAGGTAAGCTGCGAGGTGCCCACGCCTAGCGGAGATTGCAGTTGCGGCGCTTCGAGTTGCCCGAGCGAGATGTCGCCCGCTTGGAACATCGAGGGGTTGTCGGCAATCTTACTGAGCGCGGTGCCGAAAGTGGACTGTAACGGAGACTCGTAGCTGGCGTTGCCTGCGCGGGTACTGGCGTCTAGCGCCAACTTCCCAGCCGCGTTAAACGTATCGCCCGCTATGCCGAGCGGGGTGGTCGACTCGCCCTGCGCGTTGCGGTTCTCCGCGATCGTGCCGTTCTGGTTGAAGTAGGACGGCAGGTTGCCGTAGCCGGATAGCGCGTTGCGCGTGAGGTCGCTCGCTTGGAGAAAGCCGTTATTATCGACTTGGCCTTGGTTGCCCATGCCTAGGATGCGCTGCGAGCCTACGAACTTGCCGGTAGCGGGGTCGGTCTTCCCATACGCCTGATACGGATTAAACGCGCCAGCCTGCATCCCTGGAGGCGTAGGCCCCGTGCCACTGATATTGCTCGCTCCTAGCGGGTTGACGGGGGTGGAGTTAAAGCTGCTCTGCGTTTGAAACTCCGTAGCTCCAGGACCGTCATCAACCCACTGGCTCTTATTCCCGTCGTAGTAAGCATACTGGCTCATGCCAGCAGGTTTATTCCCCATGGCAGACAGGAAATCCTGGCTGAGTTCTCCTGAACGCTGTTGCGATGCCTGCATCGGTGTCGGAGTTTTGTTCGACATCGCGGCGAAGTTAAATGTGCCGTCTGGGTTGGTGTTGGTCTGGTTGAATTGAGGCCGTCCTCCCATGCCTACGGCATCCCTTGTGCCTACGGCATCCATTGCCTGCGGTGTCCCACCAGTAGTGTTAGCAGGTTGGAGCGATACCTGCCCAGACTGAGTAGTACCTACGCCAGTCATCGACTGCCCGCCTGAACTGTCCTGTGAGAGCATCTGCGAGAATGGGCTTGCGTTTTGCTGCGGTTGGGCTCCAGTGAACCCGGCGGTCGGAGCAAACGGATTCACCGCCCCACCTTCCGCATACTTCACAATCCCGCCCTGCGCAAACCCGCCCGTGTCGCCGCCGTAGGAGCGAATCTCCTGCCGAAGATTATCGAGCGCGAACTTCCGCATCCCTTCATCGTCGGCGAATCGCTTGTTGATGTCAGCGATCAAACCGGCGTTGTGCATGTTTGACCCACCGGCATCGATCATCGCCTGCGAAGGTGGAGCACCGGGACCTACCGTGTTCGTGTAGACAACCTGTCCACCCATCTGCCGCGCCAAGTCCTGCGCCACCGAGTCATCGGCGTACTGCGCCGGATTGTAGCCGCCACGCGCTGCCTGATCGGCACCAGCAAAGTTGTTCGGCTTGCTGGCTGAGAACATAGCCGGAGCCTGCGAAGGGGTAGGACGACCGGGAATCAACTGTGAAGGAATACCGCCAGGGGTAGGATTCAGACCACCGCCAACCGCAGGAGGCGGGGTAATACCTGTTCCTACCGGAGGAGGAGTTACCATCGGGTTCGGGTTCCCGACCGGGAGAGTGCCCGTTGTGGGGGTGGTGATGACGCCATTCGGCCCAGCGGTGGCAGGGGGAGTGACAGACGGAGGAGTTGGGGCTGGAGGCTTTCTCGTCCCGGTCGAGATATTGATCGGCAGGTTCACGCCTGGGTCAACGGTCATGGGGGCAGTGTACGCGCCAAGTGGCGTGCCGCTCGCGCCCAGATTCACGCCGCCGCTGAGGTATTTCTCAATCTCTTCCGCCGCCTTGGCTAATCCGCCGCTCGAGTACTGAACCCGGTTCGACAGCATCTCCTCGAAGGATCCAGCCGAGTCACCAATATTCCCCATACCGGCAATCTGGCTTAGGTAGGAGTTGTGGTTGTTTTGCTGGACGCCGGGGGACAACGGTTGCTCTGGAACGACTTGCGTACCAACAGCAGTCTGGTTAGGATTCGTGGCCCACGGGAACTCAGCGGTAGGGATCTGCATTTTCAGATACTCAGGGCGGAACACCTGCCCGAACGCCGCGTTCAGAAGCGCCTTCCGGTAGCCTTTTAATTCCTCTGGGATGTCGTTGATATTTACGGACGATGCTACTTCAGCCATTACTGCCTCCCCATAACGCGACCCATCGGCAGTGCCGGGGCTTGCTTCTTCGTGCCTGTCTTGTGCATCCGAACCTTCGCCAATAGCTCGTCCAGCCGCTTACCGCCCGCCTCAGTCGACCCATCGCCCATCATGCTTACTACGTCGGCGGGAATAACATACTCTCCGACAGAGAGGCGAGCCGGGATGGAGTCATCGAGTCCAGTACCGGGGCCTTGTACTCGGCGACCTTGCGACATGGGTTGACCCTGCTGTTGCATCTTCGCCAGCATGGCCAGTACCGTTTCTTTGGCCTTAGCTTCGGTCATTTGACCGCCTTCAGCGAAGCCTGGGTCGCTCATACCGTACCCCATCTTCGGCACTTTGGGTGGCTGATACCAGTTGTGCTGCCTGCCGAGCGGGTCGATACGCGGGTTAGTGTCATCATTCACTTGGTCGGAGATGGACGAGAGGGTCGTCGTGGTCGGCGGTGCGAACTTATACTGGTCTTTTACGCGCTGTTCGTTGCGCTTATCAAGGTATTCGCCAGCCTCAGAAGCCGTGCTTTTCTTCTTCGATCCAGGTACAAACGCAGAGCCAAACATCGTCGCACCAGCGATAGGCATAAGGATCGGCAGCGCCGCGCCACCAGTGATGATACCAGCCGCTCCGATACCAAGCCCAGTCAGCAGCGTCTTCCACGAAAACGCTTCAGGCAACCCAGTCTTCGGATTGCGCGTGGTCTTCCCGAGCATCGACTCTAATACCTGAAGCTCAGTAGGGTTGACGTGCATGAGCATCGTGTCCCCTTTGCGGCCTTGCTTCTCAAGGACTTTAGCGACGTGTTGTAGCGACAAAGCGAACCCCTATGCAACGGTTACGTTATTCAGTTTGACTCGCGCTCTAAACGACGGAGCGAATACATCTTCTAATCGAGCCACTTTCAAGAATCCGTTTGCATCGACGTACACGCCGTCAACAGGTAACCCGTAACCAGTCTCCGCTACGTCGATGAATTGGAGCGAAGAGGCGACCAAATCGCCAGGGTTAAATACATTATCTATCAGTTGGTTCAGTTTGCGAATGATCTGATTGAAATCTTCGCGCTTATAGTCGCCGGGAGGAATCGGGAGGGCGGCGATTTTGACTTTGAGGTTCACGACTTCCCTCCATCCGCCCTGATCTCCAGCCGCTGCGTGCCGAGTCGCCACCCCATGTTCGCCGAGTTAGACGACACCCGTAAGGCGAACTGCCTGCCGCGAACACGGACGAACTTCTCCGTCGTATCAGCCTGTACCTCGGACGTGTACCCGACTGATAAGTCCTGCCCAGGGAAATTGCGGCGCATGATCTCAAACGTCGCCACCGCAGTGTCATTCGTGCCCGTGAACCGGACATCCGGGATCAGCCGCTTGATAAACACGTACTGCTCACCATCGGCGATCGTTAAGTCGGAACCTTCGATGTACGGCTCCATCGCCGCGCCATCAGCGTTCGTCCCGTAGTCGTGGATATAGATATACCCGCCCGCTGTCGCGATGGGGTAGCCGCCTGAAAACGATGTGTCCAGCCAGAACGTGCGCTCGATGGTACCAATTGACCACACCGCGTCGATGTAGTTGAACGTCACGTATCGATCGTTCTCGTTGGAACTTGCGCTGGGGTAGAACCACCAAATCTCGTTGTACCGAACATTCGTCCCGCAAACGATTTTGTAACGCTGTTGCAGGTTGATGTCACCGAACACGTAGTTCTGGACGGTGCATGGCATCGAAGACACGCTGCCGGTGTACACCTTGAACTCATTAATGTCCATCCAGAACAGCGTGTTCCGCGCCTCATTACCAGCGTTAGGGCCTACGATCGACACGTTCTCACCCATCAGAGTGAAGCCAAACGTGTACGGAGGCCCAACGAACTGCATAGTGAACAAACTCTTGTCAGTCCAGATTGCAGTCTCTTCGCGAGCCCGAATGCCGGTGATGATCTGCGACCCAGACGATAGCCGGTAGCTACCAGCAGTAGTCTCGCGTGTCGGCTCCCACTCCAGCGCGTCCTCAGATGAACACCACCGGATGAGCATTAAGTCTTGCGTGGTCGAACCATTCTCGTTGCACGCGAGCGCGATGATCGATCGATTCAGGTCGGATACGAAAATCTCCGCCGCAATAGTAGGCGCTTGATTGGCACCAGCAATATCCGATAGCGCTACAGCCCTGACTCCAGTGCCGGTGCTGGCGGTCCAGTAGTAGATCCCGCCACCACGAACGCACGCAACCAGATCCTCTCCGAAATTGTCCATCGACCAGATACGAAGCTGCCCCGTGCTGACTCCCGATGTCGACGCAGAGCCCCACGTTCCGCGTCCCCAGGTGCCAGTTCCCCAGCCGGTGCCGAATACCTGCGTGTCGGGGCCGATGTTGATCTGATACGCAGCGGAGATGGCAGCGCCACCGCCGCTCACGCCGCCTGAAGCGGAAACCACGCCAGTAATCTCGATAATATAGGTGTCGTCATTGACCACCTCGGCGACGATATGCTCAGCGTTCAGCATCCCGGTCGTGTAGTTGTCGAACGCGGTCGCGCCGGAGAAAGTGACGTAATCCCCCAGGACAACGCCATTAGATATGTCGGTAACAATAAGCCGATTCGTCCCGGCAGTCTCAGTCTCAAGCGGGTTAGTCCCCAGCGTGACCGTGCGCCGAATAGGAGTGATGTCGAAGTACGACCCACCCGTCTCGACGTACAGCTTCTTGTCCGTCCCTACGCCCGTGTAGTTGATACCGTCTAGCGTGGTCCACTGGTGCAGGCAACGGCATGATCCGGCAAACTGGTTCCGGCTGTAGGTTTCCCATCCACCTATTGTCTCCGGATACCCGAGCCTAAACCGAACCTTATCGCAAGAGTACCACCCACCCGAGTTAGAGTAATCCGTGATGTCGGCGACTATACCAGCGCGGAACTGTAGATTACTCAGTGGCATTAGGTTCTGTGTGCTGTACCGATCCAGCCAACTACCTTATCATGGCAAACAATCGGGTTCGCCTTCAAACGCACCGGGATCACATCTTCATTCATCGACAGATATTTCGTCTGGATATTGAACTGTGCTCCCTCTGAAACGACTCGCCCCCACTCAGAGAATACTCGATGCTGCTCGTCTGGATGGATGACATTCTTCCAGTTGTTGCCAATCAGATCCGTCTCATTAGCGTCCACCATGTCACAGAGAAGATGGTTCGCGGCGGTGCATTTACCGGCTGCGTCTGAGTGCCAACTGGCCTCACCATACGCCATCTTCCATCTAACGTAATGCGTGGCGGATAGCTCATCCACAGCCCAACTGAGCCTATCGACCTTTGAAGAAGCGCGATCAATCGCATCGCGTAAAGAAGAGCCACCGTTCGGGCGTACCTCCTTCATGAGCGCGTTAACCTGCTCCGGAATGGCCGAAACAGCTTCAAGCCCCTTGAGTAAAGCGTACATTTGCTTAGCCACTTTCCATGCCACCGGCATGTATTTGATTGCCAGTATCACGGCGGAACCAGCGATGAAAATGGATGGGAACTTCTCTTTGACTAGTGATTCCAAACCTCAACCCGATTCTTCTTGCGTGAGAATTTCTACCTTCTTCGCTAACTCCTTCACTGCCGATAGAAGCACACCGATCGCATCTACTGTGGATATCGACGTATCGTTTGCGCCGACTCCGAATAAAGCCTTGAAATCCTGCGCCGTTGGTCCAATGTGGACAACACCGGGCTCAGCCTTGTATTCCCATTTATCGACGTTCAGCGCAGTGACGGCATCCAGAATAGACGCGCTGTCAACCGGCGCAAAAGACTGCTTTAACGCCACATCTGAAGCGTTAGTCCAGGTACCACCAGCAGTGACGTAAGCGCCTGACGCCATTTGCAGAGCACCAAGAGTCGGCACGACGCCAAACCCTACGTCGCCAGCGGAGGTGACTCGCATCCGGACATTTCCAGACCCATCGGCAAGGATGATATTGTTAGTCGCCGTAGCGATCGTGGTTCCGTCGTTGCATCCGATAACGACATTGCCAGTGCCGGTGGTGATAGCCGCGCCAGCCGTGTTACCGATCCCGGTGTTATTGCTTCCGGTAGTCAGGTTGAGTGCCGTGTAGCCTACAGCCGTATTGCCACTCGACGCAGCGGAGGCGTACAGCGCGGTATAGCCAACGGTCGTGTTGTAGCTGCCTGTCGTCTGGAACGCGGAGGCGTACCCAATCGCGGTATTGTACGACCCGGTGGTAAGCTGCCATCCAGCATAACTGCCAGTCGCGGTGTTACCAATCCCTGTCGTATTGAAGATGAGAGCGTTTGAACCGACCGTGGTGTTAGAGGCAATTGAACCAGACCCGTGCCCAACCGTCACGCCATTAAAACTGGAGTCCACTGACCCAGTGATCGCGCCAGCTACGCCAAGCGTGCCAGCGACGACCACCGTGCCTCCAAAGTACGGGTTCGGCATCACCTCGCTCACGTTGGCATTCGTGCCGGTACCGTCGACGCGCACCATCTTCGAGTAGCCGTTAAGGATCGTTACCGTGGTGCCGGATCCAGAACCCTGCTTGATGATGACGCTGTAGCCACCCGTCGTTGAGTTCGTGATGAAGTACCACTTCTCCGCGTCGTTAGGCGTGATAGTGACAGTGTGGTTCGCGGACAACGTACCATTGAAGATTATGACGCGGTTGCGCCCATCGGACACCGCGCCACTGGTTATCGCCAAGTTCGACGTCGTGCCGGATATGGATACGGTGACAGCGCCGTCTAGGGACTGGTCGATGAGGTCGAAGTCAGAGTTGGCAGTGTCGCCCCAGGAGTTGTTTTGCTCGCCAGTGGCTGGCTTCTCGATCCCGTTGTTTGTCGTAAAAGTAGACGGCATGTCTTATCCTCCCAGTACCGTAGCGAACACCAGGAACCCGGCATTCGCTGTCGCGGCAGGGAACTGCACCGTACAGGTAGCAGCGGTGAACGTCTTGTTTGATCCGAAGTCCATAATGGCGATCGCCGCGTTGGCGTTCGTCACATCGTAAAGCATCGCGCCGCGCGTGGTGAACGTAGCCGCTGCCCACACGGCATCGGAGAAGTCGACAATCACGACCGTTCCGTTCTGCGTTGAAGACGTGGTGATCGTAGCCGTGACAGCCGTGCCTCCAGCGGTGTAATTCCCAGCCGTGGGAAGTTCGCCCGTAGTGGTGTACACCGTCGTAGCGGCTGTCAGCGTGGCCGTGTCGTCGTAGAGCGCGACCTTTAGCGTGTCAGCCGTGAGGTCGAAGTCTTTAGCGAGTAGCCCGGTGTAGAACGAGGTGCAGATATACGCGCCTGTGAAGCTCATGGTTATTGAATCCTCTCAGGCGGGTTGCGGTACTCATCCGTCAGTTGCAACTTCTCAGCAGACTTGATGAGCATCGCAAGCGCGGTGTCGAATCGCGTCTGATACACAGCCATCATGTCCTGCTCGCCCTTGTTGTACGCATATCCTTCGATCAGGCACCCGTACAGCAGCGCTTCTGGGAAGTTCTGCGAGACGTAGGTGACTTCCTGATCCACAATCGAGTACGGCGCTCCCACATAGCTGAGTTCATACGAAACCTCAGCCGTTGGCACTGGGGCAATGTAGATCGTCGATGCTCCGCTGTAGAGCGTTGTGTAGTCCAGGCAGTAGTCGGACGGCGTGCCGGTCGTATCGCCCCACACCGTCCGCAAGTAGGACTTCTGCCGCTGCATCATCATCGTTCCGTTAACCATGAGGTACAGCGGTTCGATGAAGTCTTCAGGCGGTATGATCGTGTTCGTGGAAACCACATCGGTGACAGTTTTGCGGCTGTCAATCGTGCGGCAGGCGTTGTAGATACGCGCCTCAGCTTGCTGAACTATCTGGGGGATATTAGCGACGAAACCGTCTTCACTATTCTCAAGATAGGACTGAACCAGCGAAACTAAGGTCGTGTAGTTCACCTACGTTAGCAGCCCTTACCCTTTTTCACCATACCGCCAGACTTCATCGGCGGCACCTTGGTGGTCGGCTTGTTCGTTCTCGGTTCATTCTTGGTTCTTCCGCGCATATCATGCTCCTTTTATGTAACGGTTACTTGTCCCAGTGTAACCTGAGCCTGAAGCCCGATCACAGGGGACCATCCAAAAAAACCACGGCAAAATGGAATGCCGCTGTCCGGTCGCGGCTTCCATAGGGCAATCGCTTCAATCTTGGCCGTTTTACCGACCTGAAGCTGCATGTTGTCGGCATCAAAGCAAGTCGGACACACCTTCAACCCGTTGGGAACTTGGTTGAAGATATACTCCCGCATCTCGACGTACTTGCAGGTGAACCCGCAAATATCGCAGATGCCAAGAGCTTCGTATCCGCTTGCGTATGCCATTTACTTCTTGCCTGCTCCGGACTGCTCGTCGGTCTTATTGTTGTCGCGGCTGACGATGCCCATGGTAGCGAGTCCACCAGCGAGGATAAACGCCGCCGCCTTCATCGCCGCAGGGTTGTAGTTAACAACCTCCGGCACAGACACGACCAGCACCGCCACAGCCGAGATCAAACCGGATAGCGTCGTGCGCCAACTCTTTCTCACTTGAACGCCTCGATCAGCACGGCTTCGGTAGCCGACGCGACGGCGGGGATAGAGTTGATCATGCCGATCGCATCAGCGCGGCTCAGACCGGGCTTACCCATCGACACCAGCCGGATGGCAGCTTCGGTCGCAGTCGGCGCGTTCTCGAACGTCTGCTTGACCAGACCGGCGTTCATGTACTCGCCAGCGTGCTTCACTTCGCCATCGACGACCAAGCGCGGATCAGTGACGATACCGTACTCGTGCGTCTCGCCGTCGTCCTTCGATGGGACTTGAAGACCGGGGAACTCGACGAGTCCGTAGGTCGGCATCAGCACCTTCAGTCTTGCTTCCTGTTTCTTCGCTTCTTGCAACGTGGTGTATTGAGACATGTGTTCCTTTAGTATCGTTGGTTTGCGTAGGGCACGAGCATGATAGAGGAGCGGTCGCGATCTTCTTCCTCTGCTAATAACAGAGCCTCTTCATACTGTGCTTTCAGTTGAGGAATCAGCGCAAAGGCTTCTTTGCGCTTGCAGGCGATACGATAAGCCAAGCCTGCGATAAAGGCGTCATAAAAACGAAAATTTGTGTCAGCGGTGGTTGTCCCGCTAGTCCCAGCGTTCTGCATTCGCCGCAATCGACGGTAGAAGAACGTGTACGTTTGAGCGCCATCCGGGGTCGGGTAGAAGTAGATAGTGGGGGTGGACACGCCACGCTCAATCGCGTACTGGTTTGGCTGCCCAGGCACCAGCTTATTCGGGATGGCGATGTAGTCGTACATGCTGGTGCGGCTGATAACCAGATCATTCTGAGTTGCCGTGTTGCCAGCGTTCAGCCGGATGGTGCCTTCGATTACGTCGATCGTGTCAGCGGCAAGTGAATATGAGGTAGTACTGGGAGTGAGTGTCAGTGACACAGACTCCTCCGTCCACATATTTATTTGCCGGTTTGCCGCCTCGATCATCATGAGGTTGAAAGAGCGTCGTCCAGTGGTCACGTCATAGCCGGTGCGCATCTCCAGCCCTGTTCGCTCGTATGCCTCCTGTAGCATCTCGACTACAGTTGGCTCGAAAACTGTACTTCCGCTCGTCGCCATCTACCCCACCACCCCATCCACCGCAGCCTGAAACACAGCCACAGCTTGCGCTTCAACAGCCTTGATCTTCTCCGCCACTTTCTTCGGGCGAACAGCCGCGTGCTGCTGGATGTTGAGCGAGTAGTTGTCGAGCAGAATCTTCTTCACCATCTCCGCACTCGACGCGATAGGCGGATCTCCCGGCTTAACCACAGCCGCGCACATCAGCGCCACGTACTCGTCGTACTCTGGTGCAAGGTTGATCTCAACGCCATCGACCATGATGAGCATTTACTTCTCCGCCAGTGCCGCAGCGAATAGAGCGTCGCGCTTGGCTTCGAGAGCAGCAATCTTCGCGGCGATCTCTTCGGTGTCGGCCTTCGTCTGAGCCGATGGGAACTTCGGGGCGATCTCGCGGAGCAGTTTGATAACGTGCTTCTTCACGAGGTCGGCGACATCAGTGTAGCGTGGGACGGAGATTTCGCCCACCGTGTCCACTTGAGTCGCGAGGAACTGAGTCAGGGAGTCGAGCCCTGCGCTGGCCGGGGTGCCGGATATTTTGGAGGTGACTTTCACTCCGGCGTCGTCGGTGATTTCGATTTGAATTTTTGCCATGTTGTTCCTTTATTTCCAGCAAGGGATATAGACGGTCGAACCATCTGAGGAGACAGCGCGAATCCATGTGTACGGGGCAGTGAGAGTTGAAGCGGGGGAGTTTGAGCCAAGCAGAGCGGCTCCAGCTCCGGTAGAGTTTGCCCCGCCGAACTTTAATGTGCCGTCGATAGCAAGCACGTTAGACGTATTCGTCTGCCCGGCACCACGAGAAATCGTGACGAGGGTAGCCCCAGTCGTCGCCGTCTGGTCGAATACTCGGAGTGTTCCAGCGGAGCCAGACTTATTGACGTCGAGCTTATAGTTTCCGTCCGTGGTTCCGTTGCCGACCGAAACATTGTCCGAGGTATTGAACAGGGTGATGAGGCGATTGCCGGAGGAGGCATTACGAATCAGGCCATTTGACCCTGATGTTGTCAGGCCATAAGCATTCCCGCCGGTAACGGTAAGAACGTCAGCAAACACTTCGCCAGTCACATGCAACGGATAGCCCGGTGCTGCGTTGCCGATGCCTAATCTATTATTAGTGGCATCCCAAAAGAATACTGTTTGATCCTGACTCAGCACCCCCGTCGCCGACACATACGGCACCGCGCCTACGGTGGTGAGCGACGACCCTCCCCCAACAGGCCCGCCAGAAGGGACACCACCAGCGACATCAGACCCAGTAATCGTTACGACAGCCATTACGGTGCCACTCCTTGCTGAATCACAGTGAAGTACGAAGCCGCCGCACCGACAGTCTGGTTGAGGCGAACCGCCGTCACCGGGTAGGCGACAGACACGGCACAGTCAACTGTTAGTCCAGTAGCAGACGGGTGGTCGACCCAGAAGCCACTGCCAGCGCTGTAGCCCGCCGCCTGCACGTCGTCGCAGGTCAGTTGGATGGTGTAGGTGCAGCCAGAGCCAACGTCGACCCACAGCGACACGTTGAACGGGGCGCTCGTCTGGTAGTCAAGGGCGACGACGCTGCTGGTCGTCACCCCTGTTACGGTTTGCTTGCTTGGCTTTGCCATGAATAATCCTTAGAACACCACAGTGCCGAGGGAGTAGACCGTGTAGGCTTCCGCACCGCTGGTGACGTTATCCAGCACAACCAGGAAGTCCTTGGAGTTGTTTTGCGCGATCGTCATCGTTCCGCTCAGCGTAGCGCCGGAGCCAGCCGTGACCGTGATCGTCTCCGCAGCGTCAGCCGTGTTTCGGATCGTGAAAGTAAACGAAGTTCCAACGACCGCGCTCGGCAAAGCAGCGACAAGCAAGGCCGCAGTCGGAGTCACGTCAGAGCGGCCAGAGCCGTTCGGATCGCGAAGGATCAACCCGCCTTTGAGTTGAGCGGCGGTGTAGGTGATCACGCCAGCCGTCGTGTCGGTGGTCACGGTCGTGATATTGACCATGCGCCCCACGGTAGGCAGGACAACACCCGTGCCTTGAGTCGCGAGGGTGATCGACGCGCCGGTCGTCGTATCGTTGTCGATGTAGGACGCAAAGCCGTTAGCCGAGCGTACTGGTCCACTGAACGAAGTGTTAGCCATGTTATTTCCTTTGTACTGAAGGGTTTAGCGCATCGTCTCAGTACCGTCTGCCGTGTCAGTCGGTGCGCTTGTGATACACGGTGGTTTGGTTGCGCGGGGAGGGAGTGCCTCCCCGCAATGTTTCTGAAGGACAAAAGAAGTTAAAGTAAAACCTTCTAGATTCCTTGGGAACCAAACAGGCCAAGTGGGTTCGTAAAACCAGCGCTGAACCGCTCCCGTGCTTTGTACCGCAGGTTGCCGGTTTCGAAGTCACCGTCTTCCTCGAAGGTACGGGAGACACGCTGGAAGAACTTGAGGCCGTCCGGAGCGTCGGTGGTCAGGAACCACGCATCCGGATCGGTCAAGTAGTGGTTGACGTGGTAGCCCTTGGGGATCGCTCCCATGTGGTAGATCGCGTTGATCGTGTTGTCGGCGGAGTCCGTCTTCAGCACGGTGCTCAGGATCTTGTCAGCCGTGAAGCTGAGATCATTTGGGATCACAAGCTGCTTCGGTTTCGTCGCGATCAGCAAGCCGCGCTGATCCTTCCACGCGCCGATCTGGATGACGGCATTTTCAAGCGCCGTTTCAGAAAGGTCGACGTAGGTGGCAGGCCGGTTGGAGTTGACGCCGCCGCTAACCAGCGGGTGGTCGGTGGCGCACAGGCGCTTGCCGTCACCGCCGAGATAGCTGGCCGAGAAAGCGTTGTTCAGGACGCTGGCGCAGTACACTTCTTTGGCGTTCTGCATCGACCACGCACACGCCTTCGTGTAGCGTTTGCCGATGTCGGCGTACAGGTTGTCCTCGATGGCTTCCTGCGTGATGGCAAAGGCCAAGGCGAGGGTGACGTGGCGGTAGGTAGTCGAGTAGAACTCCTGCGCCGTGTCGTATTCGACCGAAGCGCCTTCCGTCTTGAACGGCGCGGAGCCGAAGCCAGACAGGGCAACTTCTTCTTCAAAAGCGCGGTCAGAGGTGTTCATCTCGAAGATGGGTTTCCACTCGTCCTGATAACGCTTATTCTCCAGACCCCACAAGGCGTGCAGCCCAGGAGTCAATTCTCGATTCGCTTGTGCTCGTGTAATGACTGGCATCGGTTAGGCTCCCAGGATGTTCTTGAAGGCGTGAACGTTCTGATTCCAGATAACGATCACGTCAGTGTAGGCATCGCCAGCCGCGTTGTCGGGGCCAGGAGCGATGTCGATGATTTTGACGGCCAGCGTGTTCGTGGTCGCAGCGGAAGACGCGGCCAAAGACACGGTGGAATTGCCGGTAACAGTACTGCCACCAAAACCAGTGAGCGGCGCGTTGAGGCCGACAGCGGTGTAGGCGATAGAGCCGTTAGCCTGCACCATCATGCGAACGTCCGGGTCGGTCACGACTTCAAGCGTGATCGCACCGTAGGCGCTGTAGGAGGTGTAGCCGTTGGCAGGGAAATACTGCGTGTACTGGGGGCGACCGTTCTGGTCGGTCCAGTTGGCACCAATAAAGATGCCCCACGGGGTATTGCCGTTGCGGGTGGTGGTAGGCGTAGCGGCAACGGGAGTGGCAACGCCGACTCCGACATTGACGATATCACCGTTGAAAAAGCCGGTGGCAGTGTTAGCGCCGAGAGTGACCATCGTCACCTGACCCTTAACACTGCCGCCAACGTCGTAAATAGGCTTGAGCCCATACGGAGCAGCGGTAGCTGACATTTACATTCTCCAGGAGTTGGAGAACCTGCTTGCTTTAGTCGTCAGCGAAGTCGACAGTCCTTCCAGATTGGAAGGTGGTCTTCGATGAGTCCTCGACCTTGCCGTGGCGCGGGTCGATACCTTGGGCTTGCTGGCTCTTTGCGACTTGATGTTGAGCGCCCCGGATTTGCCGCTGAGTCAGATCATCATAGTACTGTAGCCGCCCTTGCGATACATGAGTCGCTCGCTGACAAAGCATCAGATCGCCAATCACCACGTTGCCGGACGGATCCGGAAACACAGTGTCAGGCTCAACCAATACGTCGGCGCGATTCTCAAACTTGACAGGCTCGTAGCCGTCTCGTTTGTGCTTTCCCATGTTGCCGGGGTCTTCGACTCCCGCTTTGATGCGGAAGCGACACCACCGGGCGGTCCAGTCCGGATGTTTCTTGACAAATGGCAGTTTGCCGGGAGGCCGGTACTCGTACTTGCGCAAGTCTTGCTCGCGTGATTCAAGTGCCCGGTCGCCAGTAATCGCGTTCACGGGAGTGGAAATCGGGGATCTGGGTGCGATGGCCATATTATCCTCTCTTCGCGAACTTCGCGTAATCTTCCAGCGGCACACCGAGTTTCTTTGCGATGGCTGCTTCACTGGCGTTCAGGATGATTTTGCGTGTACCATTAGTCGCACTGGAGGTGCGCGGTGCCGTGGCCACGGGAGGGCGGCTAAACTGTCGTGCGGTCGTTTGGGGCTTGGCGTTGTCAGTCATTGCGCTAGCTTCAAATCGCTCCGGGAATGTCTTTCGCATTTCTGCGTTGATCCGATCATAATAAGTTTTGGTTCCCTCTGCAACCCCTTCTTCTATAAGGTCTTGCGAGATAGCTACAGCGCGGCGCTGCATCTTACGATCTTCGAGGAACCATTGGTTGTTTTGCAGCCAGTCCACCGTCTCAGGCGGTAACTGCGTTTCGGATTGCTGGCGTTGCGGCGGGGGAGGTGGCTGGAACGCAGCTTGCGGCTGAAACCGTGCGATGTCCGCTCGCTGCTGAGTGATCTCAGCCAGCCTGCGGTTCGCTTCGACTTCCTTGTCGATGTCGGCAGACTCGCGGGCGGCGGCGAAATCGCGCTGTACGGCGGTGATCTGCGCTTCACGAGCGGAGAGAGCTTCACGCTGGAGACTCTTCTGGAGTTCTTCCTTCTCGCGGCTCAACTGCTCGATGACGTTCTTCGCTCCATTGGCGTACTCGAAGAGAGCCTGCGCGTTGCGCTTCTCTTCTTCAAGCTGCCGCTCGCGCTCGCGAACGTGGTACGTCAGCGTCTCGAAACGCTTCTTAATGGGACGCGGGAACTTCTCGATGTCCTGGGCGTCTTCTTCTTCCTGCTTGCGGATCGCCTCTTCGTCGAACGCGGGGCGGTCGGAAGTTGCGTCGGCTTCGACCTCAACCTCAATCGGCAATTCCTCTTCGGTACCCTCTATGATGATCTCGTCTTCCATTACATGTTCCTCCGCACGAGGTCAGGGCAAGGGACAACGGCGGTCACGCAGGCGTCAGCAACCAAGCGGTACTCCTCGGCTTCCGTGTTACTGCCAACCAGCATACGCTGGCCAGCATACGGAGCCATGATGATCGTGTCGCCTACCTTACAGCGAGGACCGGCAGGGAAGTTCTCAGGCGGATTTAAAAAGCACTCCGGCCCAAGCAGGATGACTTCCGCCAAGGGGCAGGCGTGCTGCTCGTCGGCGATGCGGCTTTCAGGGACATAGAGAAGGCTCTCTTTGCTCACCTTTTCGCTCAGCTTCCGCATCTTCACGAGCATGTACGGCCCGCGAGGTTGGGGAAGGTCTTCAATCGCCACATCCGATATGGTGCGGATGGGCTCTAACACTGTACTCATATTGCAGTGTCCTCCATTTCTTCTTCGTCTGGTTGCTTCGACAGGACTTCATCGAACTCTTCGAGGGACATCCGCAACCCGTAGATGATCCCACATGCGCGGCGATATTGCTCGATGGTTGCACATCGATCGTCGGACAACATGTCCGATTGCACCGCGATTTTCTCGTTGATGGCGGCGTGAAACCTAGTTCTGAGGGAAGCCACGCTGCATCTCCTCAATCCGCGCCAACTTCTCAGCGATCTCAGCGTTTACACGCTGCTGATCAAGCATGAACTGTTGGTGCTGTAGTTTCAACTCCGCCAGGAACTGTTCGTTCTTATCGATCGCCGACTCGGACGCCATGCGCTCGTTCGACTTGATACGCTCGCGCTCCGTAGCCTGCTGCTCGGCGGCTTTCTGCAAGCCAGCCTGTAGCTTCATCTGCTCGATCTGCGGCTTCTGCTTGAGCGTCTCCGCCTTGATCTGCAACTCAGCCTGCTGCATCTGGAGGACAGGATCCTGCGCCTTCTCTTGCGCTTCCTTGGCGGCGGCTTCCGCTTGGTGCTTACCCGCCAATCGGCGAGCGGCTTCAGCGATGGCCGGTGCGATATTCTGCTCGATCTCAGGCGGCATCGGCTCGTCCATAGACGGAAGAGGAACGCCAAGTTCGCGAGCCATGTCCTGCCGATACTTGAACCCATAATGCTCCGCGTAGTGCGACTGAGCGGCGGCGAAGATCGCGTTGGCATTGGGGTTCTGGCCCAACGCGGCGGCGGTCGCTGGATCCTTGATGTAGGCTTCGAGGATCTGCATGTGCTGCTCGTGCGGTTGCCACTCGTACACCTTAACCGGCTCCATCTTCGTGATCATCTGGTTCTCAGTGACCTGATCAAGCGGCGGGATGGCTTCCTTATCCGGCACGATACGATCAGCGTCCCGAATGCCAAGAACTTCTAGCATCTTGCGGTGCAGCAGCGGCAGGTTGTAAATCTGCGGCGCGGTCGCCGACATCTGGATAGCCGACTGATACTGCGTGACCCGCTGCGGCAGGGTCGCCGCGTTTGGGTCGCTGACTGGCAGGACGTCGATACGGTCGTCGAAGTCCGACTTCTTGATCTCGCGCGGTCCATCTACCTCGTAGTCGTAGGAGTCCTTCTTCGAGTCGCGGATAAGGCGAGCGAGAATTCTGAACTCCAGCCGCATCGAGTTGTGAAGGCGAGCCTGGACAGCGCTCATCACCTTCATCGCCCGATCCATGATCGCAAGCGTCGTACCTACGGGTGCCTGCGCGGAGACGTCGCCAATCTCAACGTCAGCGATCGAACCCAGCTTCCTACCCTCTTCAACTACGTTCTGCAACAACGCAAGCAGTACGGTAGACGGATCCTTGTACGGCAACGGCATGAAGGACTCGGATAGCTTCATCCCGCTCACATCCGCTTCACGCCACTCACCGGGGCGGATCGGAGACGAGTCGCCCTTCATTCGCAGGCCCTTGGCCTTCAGACCACCGGGCAAATTCGATAGCGTGCCAGCGTCGATCAACTGGCGTAAGATCATCGTCGCCGCTTTAGCTGACGCGCCGATCAGGTGAAGTAGGCCGTATCCGTAAAACCCAAGTCCAGGAACATAGGAGTAATCGACGTACCACAGGATCTTCTGTTTATACGGATCATCTTCCCGCCAATTGCGATAAAGACCAATGACCGTTCCGCCTGTATCGAGAGTAACGATATACGGAAGTGCGATTCCGTTCTCATCTTCTCCAATATCGATATCGGCATGGCACTCGTAGAGTTCAACCTCTCCCTCAAGCGTCGGAGGCGGTTCTTCCCGGTTGATCTCATCTTTCTTATCCTGCAACGACGACGGAATCGGGATAGACTCGTCAACCGGGGTGTCCCGGTAGAACCCGCTGACCTGCAATTTGTGGAGTTCGTTCTTCGAGATCGTGAACATCTCGGTGTAGCGCGGCGACTTGCGCAGCGACACAGCACCGTATGGGACGATAAACTTCTCAGCAGGTACGTAGCGGGCAGACGGCTCCCCAGTGATGGGATCCGGATACAACTTGCGAAACGCGGAGCCACAGGTGGCAAGACCGAACAGGAGCTTTTCAGTCTCCGGTCGGTAGTCTTCCATCTTCTCGACGAGTTGGTAGTTGAACTCAGCCACCACTCGCTGCGCCTGCTTCTCTCGTTCCTCTGTGATCTCACCGATAATGTCGGCTTTCGCAGGGCCAGACGGAGGGAAAATCTCCATGATGGCATTCGACTGAAAGCGGACGACAGCCTCCGGAATCAGAGTCGAGAACAAGCCGCATGCACCAGGCCACGGGACAGTCATCTCCTCGGTCTTCATGCCAAGAAGATTCAGGCCCTTGCGGTAGGCGTCTTCCCAGTCCTGCCGCGACACTTTGTCAGCGTCGATATCGGATATGAGTTGAGTCCCGATCTCACGCAGCTTGGCTTCATCCAGCGTTAGCGCGAGGTTGGCATCAAACTCGACAGGCTCAGGCGGCGGTTCTTCCTCGTAACCGAACGAGCCGTCCTCGAACTCCTGCAACTCACCCTCGAAGACGGGTTCCTCGACCGTCTCTACCTCAACGGATAAAACCGGCTCGTCTTCGATCGGGGAAATGCGGTCGAACATTTAGTTTAGTTATACCACGGCGGCGGATACATCAACCCAGGTTATAGAACGACATCGGGGCCACCTTATCTTCCTCGTTCTCCTCTTCGTCTGTCTCGAACCGGATGAACCCGCCTTCGCGGAATTTCGCTAGCGCCTGGGACACCGTATCCACGTAATCGTCGTACTGCCCGTTCGGGAACTCAGCGCACTCCTCGATCACTTCTTCCGCCCACGCCCGCTTGGGAGCCCACACGAGGCCAGAGGTGAACATCTCCAGGATTCGGTTGACACGCGATATCTTGTCGTTCGACGCCATGTACTGGTTGCCGACCGGGCGGTACGCCGTCACCGGAACGCCGGTCGCCCGCAACTCTTGGATCAACTGGATGCCAGCGCTCTTGTTTTCGACGAGCAGGCAATCGGGGTGACCGTCCTTTACGGTGTTCCTGTACTTCCGGATAACAGCTTTCTTCAACTCAGGGAAGTCCCACTTTCCACGCTCGGCATCAATCAGGATGATGTTGTAAACTCCCTTATCTTCCTTCTCAGAGGTGCGGAATACGCCCCATGTAGTGCAGGCGGAGTAGTTTGACTTGTCGTTCCCGGTCGCCGCCATGTCCCATGACTGGATAACGAACTCGCAGGTAGGGGCTTTCTTCCCATCCGGCCAACGCTTCCAGTAATCACGCTTCATCGTCGACACGACGTCGGCACTGGGATCCTGCTGGTACATCGAGTTCCAACGCCACGCGCCACCGGGCTCGGACATCATGGTTTCGCGGAGTTGAATCACGGCGGGAGTGGGCCAAAACTCAGGCCACGTCGAGCGCCACTCAGAGTCGCCTTCTGCGTTCTTATATTCTTCCAGGGCGGGAAGAGTGATCACTTCCCACTGCTGCCCGTTAAGATTTCGCTTGGCGGCATCGATCAACCGCCCAGTCAGATCATGCCGCGACCATCGCTGCATAACGACTAGGATTGACCCACCTGGGTGCAATCGGCTAAGAACTGATTGGTACCAGTTCCACGCCATGTCGTAGTCTTCTTTTGACGGCGGTTCCATCTTGCCGTCTGTTGACTCGCGCTCACTGTGGACGTCATCGAGCACAAGTAGATCCGCTCCGCGACCATATACGGTCGATCCTACGCCGCCTGCAAAATACTCCCCTTTGTAGTTTGTTCGCCACTTATCCTTGGCTTGCGCGTCCTTCGACAGCTTCACGCTCGGAAATACTTCCTGGTATTCTGGCGTGTCTAATAGGTTTCTGATCTTCGCGCCGAAGTCAGTCGCCAGCGTTTTTACGTTAGAGATCATCATAATCTTCTTTTTTGGGAACCTGCCGATAAACCATGCAGGGAAAAGATATGATGTGCGCTCTGATTTACCGCGACGTGGAGCGATGTTGATGATAATGCGAACTGGTTCACCTTCAGCAATCCGATGGAACGCGCTCGTCAGTACGTCAAAGTGCTTGCCGGGTAGGTCATCCGGGTTGATCCGTTTAACAAACTCCGCGAAATCCAACCGAGCCCGCGCCACACCGAACCGCTTCGTCAGCGTGGCGACCATCTGCGCCACCTTTTGGCGCGTCTCAGGCGGCATTGCCTCAATCTTCTGGCGGATCTCCACGTCAGTGAACTTGCCGCCCATCAACTCGCGCATCCGATGGAACTCGGCTATGTCTTCGCGAGCCTTCGCGTCCTCGTCTACGAATACCGGAACCGGCTCACGCTTGGATCTTGCCATTATTTACTGGTATACCACTCATCTGCGCAACCGGGCGGGCGCAGGCAGGGGGTGCGGGTGGAGGAAAGCCACTGCCGATTCAGGCTATCAAACCTATCCCACAAGTGGTGCGTGTAAAACGTTCCATCGACAACTCGCCACGCCGCCTCATTCACCGATGACGCTGACGGCGTAGGCAGGTTGGTCGAGTAGTCGATAAACACCTCGCGCGTGTTTTGGTCGACCCTAACAAATTGGCACTCGGCGTCCTCTGGCACCGGGAGACGCAAGTTCTTTGCCGTAAAAAGTATGGCGTCTCCGGTAATGGAGATGGTTTGGATGGTCATCGAGCCTCCTCCTCGCACTCCAGAGCGTCAACATAGCGCCAGTAGTAGATGGCTCTATTGGCTATCCACAACTCAGTGGCGTATCGTAGCCCAAATAAGGTAGCTACCTTATCGAACTCTTCCTTCGTCATGGCGTTTCTACCTCGTATGGGTCGGCGGCTGGCTCTGAATACATCTTCAGCCCGCCTCCCTCGACAAACTTCTTCGCGTACTCAAGCGACACGCATTGAGATTGATTTTTGCCAAGCATATTATCGCCAACCATGGCGTAGAACTCCTTCGGCTCATCTTTGCACTCGACTACATACCAAAGTATTTTGCCGTTTGAATCGCGATACCAATGGTGAATGGAGTGCGTTGCGTTGGTTGGGTCGCCCCACTTCCCCTCTCTCATCCTCTCCCCACTTCCCGCCACCAAGCGGCATCTTTCTTTTTAGCCGCATCCAGCGCAGCCCGCTCGCCAGCGAGAACGGCGCGGCGCTCGGCGAGCAGGGCGTCGAGTGGGTGCCAGCGGCCCCACATGTCACTCTTCGCCCATGGGCTGCTTTGGGAGCGGGAGGGGTTGAATGTGTATCTGTTCAGCATTGGCCTATTAAACCGGAGCATCCTTTCGCTTAACCATGCGTGCTGAGCCTTTTCCCACAGTAAGTAATCGTCGTAGCTTGCCAGCACGCCTCGGTCGCTACGATAAAAAAGCGCTCGCATCTTCTCGTACTCTGGGTACCAACTCATCACTTCGCCACTCCTTTATACTTCTCTTCCATCTTGTTAAACTCCGCCTGCCAGTGCGCGTCGGGCTGGCCGTCCGTACACGGCGGAGCCATCCAGTCAGCAGCTATGGTGATCCCCAGGTAGCAGACGCCAGCGCCTAGCGCTAGCAGGATGAGGTCTTTGCGGGTGATCATTTGCCTATCCATTTCTTTTGACAGCGCGGGCACTTCTTCGGTGGATCTGCTTTTCTTGGCAGGAATGTGTGGCTGCAATGCTTGCACGTTCTTGTCGGTAGTTTCACTTGCTTCAAGGCTACCACATACGGTATGATGTAGTCAATGGCAACAAAATCAACCACCGCTGAATATAAAATATGGTCGGCTATGAAAAACCGCTGCCTCAACTCAAACACGCGGGGTTGGAAGCGGTACGGAGGTAGAGGAATATCGGTTTGCGCTGAGTGGCTGTCTTCATTCGACGCATTCCTACTGCACGTAGGGCCTCGCCCGTCAGCCAAGCACTCCATTGACCGCATTAACAATGACGGCAACTACGAACCGGGGAATGTTCGGTGGGCTACAACGCACGAACAGGCGGCGAATAGGAGTCGATCTGGCCCTATCAAGAGAGATTACCTTTGCGGGATGTGCTGGTCGCCACTATCAGCTAGGGAGTGGCACAAGCACCCTCCTGTATGCCCAAATGTAGGCAGTCCGCTACCTGATCCACGCGAGTGTAAGGTGGAGGGTGAATGACCCTCCGCCAACGAGCCAAGCAGTTCATGTGCCACCACTGCAAGAAGATCATGTCCGCCCGAGAGTGGCAGAAGCACCCACCAAAGTGCCTAGCGAGGCCAGTAAAATGACCACCATAATCATTATCGCCGCCGTTATTGTCGGCGTCTGGGGTATGGCGAGGAGCCGCGAAAAATGACCAACGAGCAAAACGCTAAAATAGCGTCGGTCCTCTGTGGCTACGAAGTCCAAGTCTCCCCCGCTGGGAAGTGGTACGTGGTAACGGGCGATGAGACGAAGTCGATGCCGGACTACGATGTCGACAGCGCAGAAACGCTATCGACGGTGGAGGCGCTGTGTAAAAGCAGAAGCTGGCTGTGTGGAGTAGACAGGCTATGTGGTGCATACAGCGCTTACATCGAGCACGTATCAGCTACTCAACCCACCATCACCTCCGCCCTCGCCAACTGTCTCCTCCAGATAGCGGAGGGGGAATGACCACCTCACCCAACGGCATCGCCCTTATCAAACGCTTTGAGGGCCTACGCCTCAAAGCCTACCTCGACCCCGTGGGCGTGGCCACGATAGGTTATGGGCATACCTACCTAGTCAACCTTAACGACCCGGCTATCACCGAGGAGGAAGCCGACCGCCTGCTGGCTGAAGACCTCAAGTTGTACGAAAAGCCTGTGCGTGAGATGGTTAAGGTTCCGATCAACCAGAACCAGTTCGACGCGCTGGTTTCCTTCGCCTTCAACCTTGGCACGGCGGCGCTACGTGGGTCGACGCTACTGAAGAAACTGAACTCAGGTCAACCTTGCGCGGAGGAGTTTGATCGATGGATTTTTGCTGCCGGTAAAGCGCTGCCAGGATTGACGCGGCGGCGTGCCGCAGAACGGAGGCTCTTTGAAACCCCTACTTCTTCCCCGTCACATCCTTAGCCGCTTGCGTGCCGATGTTCCCAAGCGTAATCGGCTTTCCAGACGCCGCCGTCTCAGCCAAAGCCTTGACGCCAACCACCACTGCTTTTTTAATCCACGACTTGAATCCCATGACTAATCTTACCCCCGCCCACCTAGCCCTCTCCAAGAAACTGAAAGACCCCAAGCGGCTGGCGAAGCTGCTGGAGGCGCTGCGGGAAAATAAGCCGCCCTGGGTTGTGGGGGTCGCGGAAGACGAACAGCTCGTGAGGGAGACGCTGGAGTATATGGGGATAACGGTATGAAGCGCAACTACGCCGAGTGGAAGGATAAGTTCGCTACCGCTGATGGACTTCGCATCCCCGTGTTCAACGCTATCGGCGAGAAGTGGATAAGCCAGTCTGAGATCGCCAGCAAAATTGGCACCACGCCATACAAGATCAGCGAGGTGATGGCATGGATCAGGAAGAATCAGCAAGTATCGATCGAAGTATGGGAACGCATCAACAAGCCGACGCTATACCGGAGGAAGATATGACCCACGTAATCGCCCTCTCAGGTGGCAAAGACTCGACCGCTCTCGCTCTACGTTTGGCCGAAGTCGAGCCACGCGACTACACCTACCTCATCACTCCGACCGGCGACGAACTACCAGAGATGATCGCTCATTGGGAGAAGCTGGAGGGGTTGCTCGGTAAACCGCTTACGCGGATCACAAACGGCACGCTGAACTCTTGGATCGAGCATTTCAAAGCCCTACCAAACGGGAACATGCGGTGGTGTACTCGCCTATTAAAGATCGAGCCAGCAATCCTGTTTTACAAAGTAAACGCACCTTGCATTGCATACGTTGGCCTTCGCGCCGATGAGCCTGTTAATGAGCGAGTCGGCATTTATGGGCAGGATACTCCGCAGAGGTTTCCACTGCGCGAGTGGGGATGGGGAGTTAGCGAGGTAGTCGGGTATCTGAAAAGGCGCGGAGTCTCTATTCCCAAGCGCACTGATTGCGCTCGGTGTTACGCACAGAGACTTGGAGAGTGGAGAGCGCTGTTAAAAAAACACCCAGAGATATACGCCGACGCAGAACGGCAAGAGGCTAAAATAGGACACACGTTCCGCTCTAAAAGCCGAGACACAAAACCAGCGCCTCTGGTCCAGCTTCGCGGCGTATTTGAGGAAGAGGAAGCAATAAAAGCAAAACAGGGCGTCCTATTCGACGCTGAGTTTTGCGACGACGAGGGAGGCGCTTGTCGCGTATGCAGTCTATGAGTAACCACAAACGCCAACCACCCGGCTACTGCACCGAATGCCAGCAGGAGTGGCCTGCGGATGAGATGAGTCTGTACTCAGAGGGGCTTTGTTGGCGACATTGCCAGCACCCTTGCAAGCGCATTGAGACGAAGCAGGAGCCGAGGGTGCAGGGGAGTAGGTGAGTCCGCTCAATAAAACTGTTTCAATTATTGATACGTTCGTGATATTCTTTTCCAAACGGGACTGATCCCCCGTTGTCGTTCTGCCGACTTGGAATCGAGGCCGGTCACCCCGGCCTCACCCTTATAAGCAGAACGGCTGATTCCAGGCAAAGCAGGTACACCGAATTGAAGCCAAAAGAGCTTCTGAATACTCGCGTCCGAACTAAAGAAGCGGATGTCGTAAAGCAGTGCGTTGAGCACATGCACGCCATAGGCTGGAGGCCCAGGCGAAATCACGTTGGTACTTTCTACACAAAACACCATACACTTATCGCCATGGGAGAAGACGGCGAGCCAGATTGGACTTTTGTTCACCCGAAGAACCCAGCGGTTTGGATAGAGTTCAAAAAGCCGGGTGAGTCGCCTAAAAAGCATCAGTTAGAGTTTATGGCGAAACTTCAGCATCTAGGCTATCGAGCCGGATGGGCTGACTCTTATTCGTCATTCCTTTCTCTGTTGAAGGAATGGGGTGTCTCGTGAGGCAAACGCTTCGTCCTTTTCAAGAGAAGGCTATCAATGAATTAAGAGAAGGCGTCAGGCGAGGGATAAAAGGCCAGCTTCTCGTAGCCCCCACAGGCGCTGGCAAGACTACTATCGCCGCCTTCCTTATTGAGTCTGCTGTCAGTCGCGGTGGCCGAGTCTTATTCATCGCCCATCGCAGGGAACTGATTTACCAGCCATCCAAGCGGCTCGACGACATGGGTATAGACCACGGCATTGTGATGGGTACTCATAAGCGCAATAAGCCACACCTTCCGGTTCAGGTTGCCAGTGTTCAGAGCCTGATGAATCGAGACGTGTACAATCTGCCATCGCTCATAATTATTGACGAGGCGCACCGGGCTCGCGCCGAGTCTTATCAGGCCGTTCTTCAGGCAATGGGGAACCCGGTGACAATCGGACTTACTGCCACTCCTTGTAGACTTGACGGCAAAGGTCTTGGTGGTACTCTATTCCAACGCATAGTGGAATGCCCTCAAGTGGCAGAGTTAACTGAAATGGGGTTCCTTGTTCCAGCTATTACCTATGCTGGCAAGAAGCGCAATATGTCAGGATACAAAAAGACTGGTGGTGATTACCGGCCAGAAGACGTAGCCGCCGAGATGAACAAGCCAGAGTTAATCGGTGATGTGGTTAAGGAATGGCTTGAGAAGGCTAAAGGAAGGCCGACGATCGCGTTTACGTCGACTATCCCTCACTCTAACGCACTAGTCGAGGAGTTCAAGAAAAACGGAATCACCGCTGAACATGTCGACGCAAAAACGCCATCTGACATTCGAGACACGATCATCGGTAGATTGTCGTCCGGTGAAACGCAGGTTGTGTCTAATGTCGGCATTTACGACGAAGGCGTAGATTGCCCTGCTGTATCTTGCATCATCGATGACGCAATCACCGCTTCTCTCGTAAAGTATCTTCAGCGCCGTGGGCGCGGGCTGCGTCCACATCCGGGGAAAACGAACTGCATAATTCTAGACCACGCTGGGAATGTTTACTTTCCTGGACACGGACTTCCATCGACTCGACGAGAGTGGGAGCTTGATGAAGACAAGAAAAAAAAGAAGTCGGCCTCGCCTGAGTTTTCAGATAACTTCAAGGTTTGCCCTGAGTGCAAAATGCTGCATGGCATGGCGAAAGTCGTGTGTGATTGCGGTTATGTGTTTTCAGTCAAATCGCAAAACTTCAAGCACGCCGAAGGTGAGTTAAAAGAAATCACAGCAGATGAAATTGTAGTTGTGTCAGAAACGCATAAGAGGAAGCAGTACGCATGGTATCTGTTGCAGCAGCATACCAGAAGCAAGAGAGATGGATGTCCTTATAGTGCAGGCTACGCCTTCGCAAAATACAAGGCAGAGTTCAATGAAAACCCAAAACGCGGATGGCGCAATGAGTGGCTTGAAAAAAACCATGATTTAGTAGAGCAAGACAAAGATAGAAGATCACAGTGGGCTGAAACAGCTCAAACTCAGGAAGTAGCCCAATGAAAACCACCGCATCACCCCTCCTCGAAGCAGCCCTCGCCTATGCCCGCCGTGGCTGGAGAGTGCATCCACTGAAGAAGCTGGATAAGACCCCAATCTCTAAAAACGGCTGCAAAGACGCCACGCTTGACGAGCAGCAGATACGAAAATGGTGGACTACTTTTCCAGACGCCAACATCGGTCTGGCAACCGGATACGACTTCTTTGTCATTGACGTAGATCCTGACGGTATGCAGTGGATGGAGGCTAACGAACTTCCCGTGACGGTCGAATCAGTAACCGGTCGGCAAGGCAGGCACCTTCTCTATAAAATGCAGAACGCCACGATCGGCAACTCCGTCAGCCTGCTATCCAAAGGCGTCGACGTTCGTGGTGTTGGCGGATATATCGTTGCCCCGCCATCGCAAACTCTCATCTGTACTTCCTGCGGACAGACGCCAGACAAACATAAAGCCGGTTGCGACAGCAAGGAAACGCGAGTTTCTCCGTACCAATGGGTCGATTGCGACGATGACGTGCCAGTAAACGAGTGTTCAGAGGCTCCTCCGTGGCTTTTCGACGCATGTGTAAAATTTTCAGCTCCATCTGAAAATAAAACAAAATTTACACTTCCAGACCGGATCATGCACCCAAAACAACACATGACGCTCTGGAAATACGCCTGCTCGATACGGGCGTCGACCATGAAAACCGAGGATGAAATCTACGAAATGGTATGGGAGGCATCCCAAAGATGCGAGGAGATCCCGCCATCGAAGAACGTTCGCAAGATCGTCACGTCGGCCTGTAAATATCCGGCTGGGCTATCGCCTGACTTCGCTGAGAAAGCGATGAATAAATTTCTGAAGACGCTGGACCATGAGCCTGGACAGAAAAATCCGCCCCCTGAACCAGAAGAACCAGAAGAAGAAGACGACGGATCCGCCAAGCCAAAACTCCACCCGAACAAACTTGCCGCCGCGATACTGAAAGACGTAAATATCATTAACGTCTGCACGAATCTGTACGAGTACAGCGAAAACCACTGGCAGATGATCAATAAATCACGCCTCCGCGCCCTCGCTATGGAATACGATTCGCAGGTTTGGACATCCCAGAAGCGCCGAGGAGAAGTCGCCAGCTTTATAGAGGACGAAACCCACCGATCTACGCAGGAGTGGCGTCGTCTTCAGCAGTGGGAAGTCCCCGTAGCCAACGGGGTCGTCGATATTCGTTCGATGTCGCTACGCCCACACCGGCCAGAGGACTACCTTCAGGCTTGTTCTCCTGTTCCGTTTTATCCGGACGCGCTCACAAGCGAACTTCCGCGCTGTATGGACACCTATTTTAAGAACGACCCCGAGCGCGAACTGAAAATTGCCGCGTTACAGGAGTTTTTCGGCTACTGCCTGATGCCGCACGCTCGGTACAAAAAAGCCCTCCTGTGCGTTGGCGAGTCCGATTGCGGGAAATCCATGATCGCGAAAATTATCCGGATGCTGGTCGGAGATCGGAATACCTGCGCTGTCGGCGTTGAGGATATGGACGATCCCAGGAAAAGAGCCCCACTGCTTGGAAAGATGGTCAACATCCTTAGCGAACTCACCTCAAACTCCATGATCGCCGACGGCGGCTTCAAAACCCTCGTCTCCACCGAGGAGCCAATTCTATTCGACCCGAAGAACATCACGCCGATCATGGACACGCCGATTTCAAAGCATGTGATCATCACCAACATCCTTCCGGCAATCAACGATCGAAGCTGGGGAACGTACAATCGGCTGCTCATCATATCGTTTTTGAATATCATCCCCCTGCACCTGCAAGACCGGAACATCGAGGATAAACTGGAGCGCGAACTCCCTGGGATCCTCCTCTGGGCGCTCGAAGGGGCGCAGAGGCTGTACCACAATAAGGGCGTTTTCACCTCCGCTGGCGTCGAGGAAGTGAAGAGATACCGCAGGCAGCAAGACCCGATGTCTGGGTTTTTGTCTGACGAATGCGTCGTCGGAGCAGACCAAAAATGCCATCTTCCGGACCTTCGCGATGCGTTCTCAAAGTGGGTCGGGAAGCAGGAAGACCCCCGTAGGTTCGCCGAAAAAATCCGGGCTCAAGGGTTTGAAGTAACCGAAAACCCGCAGTGGATCGGAGATTCCAAGAAGCGGGTCGTTCTTGGCCTTAGTCTTCGGAAGCGGGACGTGCGAGGCGAACTCAGCGAGTCTGACGACTCCGAGTAGCCATCCTTGGAAACCAGCCAAACCCCCACCACGGCACGGTGGGGGTTCCTTTTTGGAACGCCATGGATGCCATTTGGAACGGCTTGGGACGCATGACGCGGGACGTTCCAAGTCATAGAAAACACAACCACTTAAGTGCCACTGGAACGCCTGGAACGCATATCCGGCACAGGTGCTTTTACCCTCTCCCGCATCCCTCTCCTATACTCTCTCTCTCTTATATATATTGTATTTACTATTACTATTTATCCGTTCCATGAATTCCAATGGTATATAAGTATAGGAAAAGAAAGGAGTTAGCTTGGGACGCATGATCCGATTATGGGTGCCGCATGCGGGACATGGATTCCAGCTGGCTGTTTTTGCGCTAGAACGCCCTACAGCGAACGACAAGCGACTACCCACCTGCTACCACGTTAAGGTGAAACGAAACGCCTGTAGCGCGATTATAGTCAGGGTATTCGGCTATCCTGTGAGCCGAGTTCACCCGCGATCGCAGTCGGTTTCCAGGAATTTTTCCCCAAAAAATTTTCACACGTTGGGTGCTTTTCAAGCCATAGGTTTTTTGGGGTAATACCATATGCGCGGGCGAGGGTGGTCGCGGGAACAGGGGGGTGGCCTGGGGGTGGGGGTCCAGATTTGCGGCCGGGTCGGAAGCGGGGTCGGGTTGAGCTGGCGATAGTCGCGCGTCCCCTCTCACCTGGGCGAAGCGCGACCATAAACCTATACCTTATGGTTCGCTGGAATCAGGCTCAGTAAACTCAACACTTGCAACGCTTGCGGATTCTATTTGCTTAGGGGTTTTAGGATCAGGGGTGGAGAGTAGCGCGGCGAGCTCAGAGACGATACCTTTTGTAGAGTCTGCATCGAGTGTGTGGATATGGCGAACTTCTGACCGAGAGACGAATGCGCCCTTAGCCTTCAGAATTGCCACCGATGCAGCTATCCTATCGCTTGCTTTCTCGGCATACTGTGACGCTTCGTCCAAGCGTAATAGGTGAACTTCGACGGCTTCCTTATCGTCAAATAACCATTCTCGACTAACCCAATCGACTAATAGGTCTATGGCTGTGGATACCCTTAGGTTACGCAGTACCTCACAGGCTTCAGGCGTGACGTTATCGTCACTCCTGTCTTCTGCCACGTCATACGCTTGCTTATACGCTTGTATTTTTGGCAACCCCACCGCTATTCCTACCGCGAAGCGCCGCTGTTTGTACGTCAATATACCGAGTGCATCCCTTATAGCCGGGGGCCATCGAATATCAGCATCGGAATCGAGGTGAGCTTGGTCTATTGTTTCGCTGGCTCTAGAGGAGACGCGCGTTGAACGCTTGAGCCGCTTATTGCCGGAGTCCAGTAATGGCATCGCCATACCCTAATCGTACCCGATCGAATCATAAGCCGAATTTATAGCGGGATAAATATTTGTGATTTGCGTATTTTTTTGAAAATCCATAATCTGGGTTTGTCACCAGGCGGTGGCAGAGAGAGGGGAA
>Ga0209190_1000159_pt1 | contig 47632 bp, 50 predicted proteins | sample M_140205_XF_Meta_FD_187315 | JGI IMG/M metagenome (GOLD analysis project Ga0209190, IMG submission 187315) | Freshwater microbial communities from Lake Montjoie, Canada to study carbon cycling - M_140205_XF_MetaG (SPAdes) (version 2) | ecosystem: Environmental > Aquatic > Freshwater > Lake...
TCGTCGTAGTTCTAAAGTTCAACAACGTCGTTCCGGCTCAAAACAACAAAAACGCAGTCGTCAATCTCAACGAGAAATAAGACGTAGTGTTAAACAACAATTGTTTGGCGGTGAAATGCAACAACAGAGACAACAAAGACAGCAAAGACAACAAAGACAGCAAAAAGGTCAGCAACAAGAACAACAACAAGAACAAGAACAACAACAACAACAACAACAACAACAACAACAGCAAGAACAACAACAACAACAGCAAGAACAAAAACAACAAGGTGGGTTTTTTGCTAGATTATTTGGTGGTTTAGGTTTTGGTAGTTTGTTTAAGAAAGCGGAAGTTGCTCCTGAATGTAAAGATGGTGAATTTGTAGATAGTAATAACAAATGTGTTACTGAGTGTCCCGATAAATATTATGCTGATAAAGATTGCACTCCACATTCATGTGTAAAAGGTAAACCAAGTGATTTTACAAATGTAGCGCGTTCATTAGGATGCAAAGCATCAAAAGGTGTTAAATCTAAAGTAGCTGAAGGCAAAGTATTAGCTGCTGAAAAATTAGAGCAAGGAAAAGTATTAGCTGCTGATAAATTAGAGCAAGGCAAAGTATTAGCTGCTGAAAAATTAGCTGAAGGCAAAGTATTAGCTGCTGAAAAATTAGCTGAAGGCAAAGTATTAGCTGCTGAAAAATATGAGCAAGGCAAAGTATTAGCTGAGGCTAAATTAGCTGAAGGCAAAGAAAAATATGAGCAAGGCAAAGTATTAGCTGCTGAAAAATATGAGCAAGGAAAAGTATTAGCAGCTGAAGCACAGGTATTAGCTGAGGCTAAATTAGCTGAAGGCAAAGTATTAGCAGCTCAAAAATATGAGCAAGGCAAAGAAAAATACGACAAGACTAAATCAGAACTATCCGCTAAAGCTTTAGAAAAAACCGATGAATTGATAATTAGAGCAGCACGGTCAGGACTAATCCAATAAAAAAATATCTTTAAAATAAACAATTTATGTATATATTTTACTGATATAGATATACCTTCATTAATTTAATTATAAGATGTCATTTAATAATTAAATTAATCATTTTCATGCGTGTAGAATTATATAAATATCTAATTCTTTTTAACCACTTTATTTGATGCTTTTTTCGGTTTGATAACCTCACCGTTTTCAAAATCAGCTTTAAAATCTAAATAATATTTATCTAGTTGAACATCTAGCTGTCGCAATTCGTCTAACCAAATATTATTAGGTGATTTCGCAAACAATGAATCATATTCCTTTTGTTTTTTATCTAGTTTATCTTTAAGTTCGTCCATTTTCTCTTTGGTAATTGAGTATATAGGCATCTGCACTAAATAATCATAACTTGTTTCTTTATTTGAGGTGTTCGCAAGTTTCATAAATCCCATGCTAATAAGTTGTGTTTCAACTTCCATTTTTGTTTTACCACGCATTTCTAATGAACCATCTATTATTTTTTCAATAAATTTATATTTCTGACTCAAGATATCTAATTCATTTTTATATATACTAAGCAAATAATCCTTACGCTTATTGTAATAGTCTAAGCGAATTGTATAAAATTCAATTATAATTTCATAAACAGATATATATTTATGAATTTTAATATCACTATTGTATAAATACATATTACTATAATTAGTGTATGATGTATCAGATAATTGAAACATTTCTTCTATCTTTTTATTATTACCTTTGATATTATCCATTTTATCTTTTGTAATTTTAACTGTAAAACTTATAATCTTGTCAGTTCCATTTTCCGTATAACTTTTAATAAATTGTTTTTTATTTGCATTTGACTTGTCAATAATATGCTCTTCTAGAAAAATTTTGTAATTTTCAATACTTGTGCCTATTGGAATTTCGGTGATCAATATTGTGCAATCATCGATTATTTCATAGTTACCTTTATTTGCATATTGGTCTTCACCAAACATCTCAATTGAACCTTTAAATCCATTAAACCAAGGTTTAATATTATTTAGTGATTTTCCTTCTAATAAATTAATTAGTGCACATACTATATCTTTTGGATTATGTTGGGGAATACTTGTAGAATATCCACTGCCAATACCTTTAGACCCATTTACTAAAATCATTGGTATAATAGGCACATAATATATTGGCTCAATCATCATACCGTCATCATCTTGATATGATACAATAGGTAAATCTTCTTCTCTAAATATAAATCGAGTAATTGGATGCAAGTATGTAAAGATATACCTTGCACTAGCGTGGTCTTTTCCGTTTTGTAGACGGGTTCCAAATTGACCACTTGGCACAAATAACGATAAATTATTAGAGCCTACATAATTTTGAGCCATATTTACAATTGTCGACTGAAGTGATACTTCACCATGGTGATATCCAGAATGCTCACTTACATATCCTGAAAATTGTGCAACTTTAATCTCCTTATTTAAATTTCGTTTGAATGCACTAAATAGAATTTTTCTTTGTCCTGGTTTTAAACCATCAATGGCGTTAGGAATACTACGAATATTGTCATAATTGGAGAAGTGTTTAAAATCCTTATTGAAAAAGTTTTCAAAAGGGACATCAGTTATCGAATAATCTAAAGTATCTTGAATATTATAGTCTTCTAACCATTTTTTACGGTCATCCGCTCTTTTTTTATTAAAAGCTAAATCAATCGAATGGTCACTTGTTTCTGACCATTTATAATTTAGTACCTTAAGGTCTTTGAAGTATTCTTTAAATTCACTAGAGCTGGAGGTTCCTAATCCTTTATAGTATTTATTTTCCCAACTATGATAATCAGGAGTAGATTGTTTCCAATTGTTATAGTCACCCAAGTTATAAAAACTTCTTTTTTGATTACCTTTAAACACTTTAACAATTGGGGTAAGCATTGTAATAACAAATCCTGATTTTAAAAGTGACGGCCAAAAGCTATGAAAGAAGTTTATTAAAAGTCCTTTAATATGACTTCCATCTACATCTGAGTCGCATAATATCATTAAACTTCCATATCGCAATTCCCAATTATTTACATCAGTATATTCCTCATTCATTTTTAAACCTAAAATTTTTTTAATTGCAGAAATTTCTTCATTTTTAATAATTTTTTCAGCATCTTGGTCTTTGACATTTAGAAATTTTCCACGAAGAGGATATACACCATAATATTGAACCATTTCTTGATTTAAACCAGAGACAACTGACGCTTTAGCTGAATCTCCTTCTGTTAATATTAATGTGCATTGTTTCGAATTAGCAGTGCCTGCTTGAACTGCATCTCTTAATTTGGGTAATCCTCTAATAGTGGTTTGTTTTTTACCATCTGATTTTTGCAAATCTTTATTATTTTTGGTTTCAAGACTATTCATTATATTATCCATTATACCAATTTTAGCTATCTTGTCAATCATCTTATCGTCAATTGTAATAGTGCTACCAAATTTAGAAATTGGTGTCATTAATGTTTCCTTACTTTGACTATCAAATGAAGGATTAACTATAGTGCATTTTAGAAATATGAATAATTCATTTCTAATAGAAGATGGTTTTACTTGAACTTTCTTCTTCTTTTTAATATATTCAACTAATCCATCGCGAATTTGACCCAATACATATTCTACATGTTTGCCACCTCTGGATGTATTGATTCCATTTACAAAACTAACTTGCTCAAAATTTGAATTTGTATTATATGATACAATAACTTCCCAACGATTGTTTAATATCATATGTACTCTTGGATGCACAGACTTATCTCCAATATATAAATCAATATATTTTTCAAAACATTTGTAATCTAATTTTTCACCATTAAACCATACATTAACTGATTTATCTGTCCAAGCAGATATATCATATACTCTACGTTCTATAAGAGCTATCATATCAAGACTTAATTTGGTAATTCCAAATTTTTCATAATCGGGAATAAATGAAATCTTAGTATAAGGCTTAGAGCTATATGTAGTTATTTTAGGTTCTGTTTTATTTGTCATATTATCTGTAAATGTTTGAACATATTTTAGATTTCTAGACTTATCAACTGTTTCTATAGTAAATTCCTTAGAGAAAATATTTGTTAGTTTAGAGCCATAACCATTTTGACCGCCAACAATTTTTTCGTCATTATCATTATAATTACTACCAGTAAGTAAATGACCGAAAATTAGTTCAGGGACATATATACCTATCTCGGTTGTTTGCATAATATGAATACCCTCTCCATCATTAAATATTGTAATTCGGCCAGTTGATTCTTCAACATCTACTTTTATATTAGATACAGTAAATATTGAATTATCTCCGCTATTTTTTTTAAGTAATAAACGAGTATATTGGTCGATCGCATTTACTAATATTTCATCGATAATTTTAATTAAACCAGGTATTGTTTCAATTACTCGCTTTATAATTCTTTTTTCATCTGGGTCTGATTTATCTAAAATATAACATTCTTCACTATTTTTCTCAATAGAGCCAATATATGTGGCCGGTCTCTTTAATACATGTTCTAAATGGGTAAGCTTTTGATAAATTTGTGATTGATCTGATTCCAATGAGTCTATATCCAATACATTTACTGATGTAGAATTAGCTTTTTCTACAATTGTTTTTTTAGCTTTGGACATTTATAGTTTATGTACAATTCAATGAATTAATCTTTATATCAATTTTTTAAATGAATATACATAAAAAAAACATAATATTGCTGTTTTATTTAAAAAATATGGAATATTTTCATATTTTTTTATGTTAAGGAAAAATAATATTTAGTAATTATATAACAAAAACAAAAATGAACTTTCATGGACTTCAAGATGGAGGTGCTAATCCTTTTCCAACCCAATATCTTACTGTAATTACTCCTGGAATGGAAGCCAGCCTTAATGCCAAAAGAGTTAAAAAAGCAACTAGTGCATACAACAAAGCTATTAAAGAAGGCGCAAGTGAACAAGACGCTAGAGCAATTGAAGCTGAAGTCGCAGAGCCAGTTGTATTAGGCGAGGGAAGACTTACCATAGTTATGGCAAACGGTGCTGAAGCCGGTTATTCTACCTCTGACCGCAACGGTGTCCGCCATGCTGATGGCAAACTTAAATGGACTATGGTTCACGGTGCTCCTGAAGCTCAGTTTGACGCAATTCGTCACAGGTCTGTTGAAGGCGAAAAGAAAGGTCAGAAAGAACTTTCTCTTGGTTCTGCTAAACGCGCATTTAATAGATATTATAACAATCGCGAATACACTGCAAAAATGAAAGATGTTGTAGTAAACGGCAGAGTTGTTGGACAAGTTCCCACTTACCCAAGTCGTAAAGCTGCTATGACTCGTGATTTGAATTATGCTCCCAAAAATGACGAAGATATCGTTACAACTCGAAGATATTTGAGAAACCCAGCTAAATTTGACTATAAAGGATTTGATGATAGCACAGGTCCTCTTAGTAAATTCAAAGATGGTCAATTACACAGGATGAAACCCAGCTCTAATCCTCGCACTAAGGAACAACTCGCTGCACAATGGCCTGTTGCTGAATTTCAAGAACAAGGCAAAGATGGTGTCATGAAAACCGTAAGACACCGTGTTGACGAACAAGGTAATAAACTTGCTCCTCGCGTTAGCCGCAATCAAAAGAAGGGCACCAATAGCTCACACAGACAAGTAAGACGCAATAATCAATCTGAAGCAGAATATAGACAGGAACTTGATGCCAAGAATGAAGCAGCTAAAGCTAAACGCGCTGCCGCTGCCGCTGCCAACGCCGCTGTCGCTGGAGGGTCTCGTCAACGCCAACGCCAACAACGCCAACAACGTGAACAAGAAAGCTCTTCTGAATCTGAACAAGAACAACACGAAGAACAAAGGCAACGCGGTGGTCGTGCAGTAAGTCTAAAGACTGCCGTCAGACTTCTTCGCAGTTATTACAACAATAAATACAACAAAAACTAAATTACTATAATTACAAGTTGAATATCTAAAATTTAGATAATGTTATTATTTGATATATTCTATCAAATAATAAGATAATAAAATAATGTAAAATAAACCTATAAAAAAATATAGACTTATAACTATATTTATTGTTTATTTAACTGTGAAATACTTTTTTCTAATATATTTATTCTATCATTCAAATACAAAATAATATTATACATCTGCTCTTTACTATAAGGCACATAAATTGGTAAATTTTTAACTCTGTTTTTTATTACTAGCGAAAATGTATTTAACCAACTATATATACTTGATATTCTAAAAAAATTACATACATTTCCACTATTTCTATAATACATACCTATCATTATATTATTTATAAATATAGGTGAACCTGATAGAAAAGTGTTATTATCAATTATTGTAATATATGTTTCATTAATATTATTAATTATATTTTCATTTATAGCTCCAGCAATTTCATATGAAATGGACACACCTGGTCTTTCATATGATAAATACATATTTGGATGTATTATATCAAACTCATAATAATTTGTTTCATTACTGGCGAGCTGTATAAGTGTTATTATAAAATTATTTTCAATATGATTTGAATAGCCTGTAATGGATGTAATGTGTAATTGTGTTTCAACCAATTGTAAATAGTAGTTATTTGAAAATCTTGAAATATTGTTATATAATTCTTTATTTAAAATTGTAATAAAATAGTTATTACCTATATAAACTAAATTTGCAATAGCATTTTTATTATTATTTTTATTATAGATAGAATATATAAATTTATTTAGTATTTTATTGTTTATTTTTTGAGATGCATATTTATTATCTGAAAAATCAGTTGATTTATCAATCAACAATTTGTCTAATGGCACTATATTTTTTTCATAATTATGATTATCTATTTTAGGATTTTCAAATATATTTTCGATATTCGTTATATTTTCGATATTCATTATATTTCTCTATATATATAAAAATTTGATTATTACTTAAATATTATTACCATAGAATAAATAAAATGGAAGATTACATTAAAACAATTGAGAGCTATTTAGATGAAGTAAATAAAGACAAACCTCTTTATGTTCCAGAAATAGTTATTGTAGAAGTGCCACAAAATAAACCTGTCGTCGATATTGAAGCTACAACACTTGATATGAAAATATTAAGAAATAGAATGGACAGTGTGTCAATAATGCAATATTATAGAGATTTAAAGAATAACAGGGTTAAAACAAATGAAAATATTAGTTATGTTGATACAGAAAAGGATATCAATGACCTAATTAATAAATCAAACCATGATAAACCTTGGGGTAAAGCTGATAATTATACAAAATTAAAGAAAATTGAGGCATTTTCAAAAAAACTATTTGATGCTAAAAAAATCGAATCATTATCTACAGTTGACGCAGAATTAAAGCTAATGCTATTAGAAAAGAAAATTTCAAAGAAAAATATCGCATTTGACGATGATAATAATATTACGCAAATGGGTGAATATATGTTATAATAATTAGTAAAATTATTAGTTTAATTAAATTTTATTAATTATTTTAATCCATCTTCCATTTTTTTATATATTTCTTTAATTTGTTTAATATTAATTTTACATGTTTCACTTATACTATTAAAACTAGTGTAGGTCATTAATATAAATACTACAGCATATATCATTATATATTTACTTATAAATACAAATAAAGGAGAATCGCTTGATATTAATTGCAAAAAAGGCGATATTATACTTGGAAAATAATCTAAACACATCATCCAAATAGTCATGATAATAAATACAATAATTGCATTTACACCTGCTTTAGCATTATTACTTGTTTCACATGCAATTTGTGTATTTTGACGATGATACAAAAAGAATATTATAGATATTATTATAGGTAATAAAATATTTAGAGCAATATCAACTGGAAATATATCCTTATCAACTATTAAATTGAATATGTAAGGGAATATAAATGTGATAAAAGGAATAATAAATCCCAATAATAAATTATAAACAATGAAAATCATATATTATTTCTTTTTATTAATTTTTTTATAGTTTAAAAATATATGATTAATATCAAACCAAATCTAATTGATTATAATTATTTATTTAAATTAAAAAATGTTGGTTTACAAGCACCAATTATTAATGAAAATATTGTGAAAATGGATGGATTTTTATCATTTTTAAATATCAAAAATGCTAATTCATTAACATTTTTATTTATTAGTGTTTTTTTTATACTTTTATTATTATTTTTATATTATAGATATAAACATCGTAAATTTAAAGATTTTGACAAGCATCAAACTATAATTCAATTTATAAGCTCGGTTGATAACCATTTAAATTATAATAAAACATCTATATAATATATAGTTATTTTAATAATGTCTTTTAATAACCAACAAAATATCAAAGATCATACCAATAAACTTCAAACCAATAAAGGTCACAGCAAAAATGGTCACATCAAAAATGGTCGAAATATAAATTATAACATAATTGAAATGAATGGTGGTATTGCTGATTGTAATTTAATAGACCCCCAAAAATATGAGTATTGTGATAAACCAATTGAACAACTTAATGATGATGAAAGAGTTGAGTGCGACCGTGTTAAAGGTCCATATCGTTATGAAATTAATGAAAATGACCCGGAAATGTCTGGAACAAAATGTAAAAAAAATACAGGAGCTATAACATATGAATGTGCAAAAGAAAGGTTTAATTCATATTATGATTTAAAAAATCAATATGATTCTGGTAAAATGCGAGGTAAATTATTTGATGTAAAATATAATAAAAAGCCTAGTCTAATATTATATCCAGGTGAACCGTGTTCTTCTAAATATTTACATGGGGAAGGTGTTAAAACTTTTGATATTTGGGGTGTAGATGCATTTCCAGAAGACAGTTGTGCCGTATTTAGTGAAAAAAAACATGTTACTAGTAAATCTTATAGTGATGATATAAAAAATGAAATAAAGTATGGTCCTGAGCTATCAGGCAATATGCCTAATGCTGCAAAAGAAAGACTTTATAATCAACATTTTACTGGAAATTCAGAGCATTTAGCTAAAGCACGCGCTAAAAATTGGGAAAATTTTCATAAAAATCCAAAAGTAAGAAAAATATCTCCAAAAACAAATGAGGAATTTTTAGAATATATGATTGAACGTAATACGGATGAAGATAGACCTGTTCGCGAAAAGAGATATCGAACACAACCCAACCGTAATATACCATCTCAGCCTATATTTCAATTAGAAGATAACGAACAAGTTGAAGATCCTGATACACCTTTATCTCATACTTCTATTGAAAATAGAGATATATATGAAGATAAAGAAGATAAGGAAGATTTAGTTGAAGAAATCATATCGCCTATTACTGAATATAGTCCAATTTCTTCACCAAAACATAATGAAGAATTGCCATTTAATGTTTTAGTTGAAAAAGAAGACCCTTTATCTGATTTACCAATTGTAGAACTGTCTTCATCAACCGAAGATATTGTTAGTGAGATTAATGATATTGACGCAGTATTTGATATACCTCAAATTGATGATGATGATAGTATTGATTGGGATTTAATATTTAAACAACCAGAAGAACGCGAATATAGTGCAAATATCTTAGAATATGTCAAAGATGGAATAATATCTGATTTTGATACATTTGTAAATCTCATTGTTGTTGATGATATTATAGGTAAAAAACGAGTATATTATCTCTATAATGCTGAAAATAATTTCATATATGAAATACCTCTAAATATGGCAGCTCTTCTATCACAATTTGATTATGAAAATAAAATACAAATTGAAGCATTTTTTAATCAGCATAGTCAAGAAATTTATGATAAACTGCAGACACCCTATTATCCAATAGGTTCTTATTTTGGTTCCGATGAGTTTCAATTTTATGAATAGATTTTATGATAAAAATATATAAATAATAGTATATAAGTGATGCTTTTATCTACCATTTTTCAACAAAAGTTTCCGCTATTGTATTTTGATGATGGATTTTATGCCGATTTTTTACCAATAATTTTAAATGCAATGAAAAATAAGAAAAATGATAAAATTGCGAAAGAGCGAGATGAAAAAAAATATTACAACAGTCTTGCCCGGTCTATAGCCCAAGGTGAAGAAATATATTTTGATGATATTGAAATATATGATAGTGATATAGAGATTTTCAATGAATTTCTTATAGAAGAAATTAAAAAATTTCTACCTGACGATTTACAGCATCTAAATGTTGACATATCGATTCTAAATTTTATTGATGGAAATTTAACTATATTACCGATAATTGAAACCCCTGGATTATATTTAAAAAAATCCGTTTTACCAATAATATATCAAAAAATACCTTTACTTCCATTAGAAGATTATGGCACCACTTATGATGATTATTTAACATATTGTTTTGAAAGCGGTGTATTTAACGATGAAGGTAGTATTGATGAAATATCTAAGAGATTTAAAACATTAAATGAAGGTGCTATTGATGAAGATGGATTTGACCTTTTTTTATTATGTGCGGAGCAGTTATTAAAAATTAATATTATAGTTGTCAGTAATAAATTTATAGGCTGTGATAATTGTAAAAAATATTTTTTTACAAGTAGGATACCTGAACGACAGATTCAAGAAGGTCGTCCCTCTTATTTTATATATAGATATATTGATGATACTGATACAGTATCATATTATAAAATCGAATTTCTTAATATTGATACAAAACAAATAGTGAGTGATTATACTGATTTTTCAATTAAAAGACTTATTCGTAAATACAAAGAGAATTTTGAATTAAACGAAATATCACAAGTATATATGGAGCCAACTGATATTGACAGAGATTTACCTATTATTAGAGTAGAAATCGAACAAAAAGAAATAAAACTAATTTTGGGCTCAACCTATAATTTATATACATTAGACCATAAATTAGTTGGAAAAATGGATGTAATTGATATTAAAAGTGATAATGGTATATGTAATATTCATTGGATTGATAAATATCCTCAAAAACTTTTATAATTATATTATATAATGAATTATAAAATTGGTAAATTAGTTAATGACCTTGAATATATTATTATACCTAATGATAAAATTGAATCAGTATGTCTATCTGTTGGAATAAGAGTAGGTAGTAATGATGAAAATAATAGAATTAATGGAATTAGTCATCTTTTAGAGCATATGCTTTTTAAGGGTAATAAAATGTTTAAAAGTAAAATAGATTTATATATTGCATTAGACAATATAGGAGCCACATATAATGCATATACTGATAAAAATATTACAAGTTTTTATGCAAAATGCCATTATCGTAACTTAAAATCACTTATTGAAATATTTTCAAGCTTGATATGTGAACCATATATAGAAGAAGATGACCTAATAACCGAAAAAAATATAGTTATTGAAGAAATTAATAATGGCAAAGAGGAATCTTTTGATATAATCTATAATCGGTTTTATACACTTTTATATAAAGATTACCCAATATCAAAAAGAATCTCAGGTGAGCCATCTAACATAAATAATATTACTCGCGATGATGTATTATCGCATTTACGCCAATTTTATACATCTAATAATATGATTGTGTCTATTGCTGGAAAAATAGAAGGTGATATTGACTTAATGTTAGAAAATAGTAGTTTTGCTAGAGCTCCTCAAGGTTCTAAACATGTATTCAGAGATATTATTCAATATAATAATAATATAACATCGATTGATTTAGTGCATAGGGGATTTAAACAGATATTTTTAGGTATAACATTTCCAACAAAAGGTCTATTTGATAAAAATAAATATGCAATAAAATTAATTGACTTAATATTAAATGGCTCTATGAGCTCCCGACTTTTCTTAGAATTACGAGAAAAACAGGGATTAGTATATTCAATTATAACCGATGTATCTAATTTTGAAGAAGCAGGTATATACTATTTAATAACAAGTTTTGAACCTAAAACCGATAAAATAAATAAGGTATTATCATCAATATTTGATGAATTTAAAAAAATTATAAATGATAAGATATCAAATGAAGAATTAATTAGGTGGAAAAACTACATTAAAAGTGCTTTCGTATTAGAATTGGAAAATACTTCCGAAATATGCGATTATTATAGTAGACAAATGTTGTTTTTTAGAGATAATATTTTGGAATTTAATGAACTTTTAAATAATTTTGACACGGTTACAATTGACGAAATTCAGATAGTAGCAAAAGAATTATTCGATTGGAAAAAAATGAAAATAGTTGTTGTTGGTGACTACTCTGAAAAATCAAAATTAGGCAATGAAATATATGAAACGGTTACAAAATCATTTTTAAGTAAATAAATTAACTCTTACATTGTAACATGTATCAATTTACATTTTATCAGTATGGAATTTTTTATCATACTGATATATATGGATACTACATTTTGGGGTCCTCCCGCATGGATTTTACTTCACACCATCGCTTTTAATTATGTACCTAATGAAATAAATAAAGAAACATATCGATTGTTTTTTGACAATTTACAAAATATATTACCTTGTATATATTGTAGAGCTAGTTATTTAGAATATATATCAAAAGAAAATATAACAAAATACCTTAATAGCTCAAAAGATTTATTATTATGGTTATATAACATTCATAACTTAGTTAATAATAAATTGCGTAGTCAAGGACTTATAAAATGGCAAAATCCAACTTTTGAAGATATATATAAACGATATTCTGATTCAAATGAAGCAATTGATAGATGCCAAACTAGATATCAATCTATAATGGGATGGAATTTTTTATATTGTATTGCATTCGTTTTTCCTGAAAATGGAAGAATTGATTCACAAACTGCCCATTATAATGGTTATTACATTTTTTTTAATAAATTAGCGGATGTATTGCCTGAAAAAGGCGGATATCGGACTATTTATAAGACATATTTAGATAATAATCCAATATTAGAATATTTAGAAGAGCGTGAAAAATTAAAAAAATGGGTTTATAATCTTGAAATTATAATGAATCATGCACTTACCATTAAATGTGACAAATTTGCAAAAATAGAGGATGAAATTGAGCAATATAGAGCAGGATGCGGTGGAATCAAGGATGATGATAAACCTACTTGTCGTCGCATTTTAAAATAATAGATATTATTAAATAGTATTACTTAAAAATAATACTATTTAATCAATTCGTTTTACTTAATATAAAAAATGAAAGTATTATATATGGATATATGGATATATATAATTTAGTAAAGAAAAGGGAAAAGAAGCAGGATTATAAAGATGACTTATTTAAAAAAATTCTAACACAGTGTCATAGACGAATTGAATTTTCGAGTAATAGTGGCGATTTATATAGTATATTTACTATTCCTAATTATGTTATAGGATATCCATTATTTAATAAATTAGAATGCTGTGAATATTTGATTAAAAATCTAAATACAAACGGATTTAAAGTGCAATCATACGCGGATAATTACATTTACATTACATGGTCGCATATATATGACATCTATAAAGAAAGTAAAGAAAAAGATAAACATTTACTTGAATTTCAACCAAAAACGGATATAATAGAGAATATCGATAAAGTAAATAACCCAATTGACAAAATTAATTCATTAATTTTCAATCAGAATAATAAATTTAGTTTATTAAAGTAAAAAAGTTTTAGTATTTTTTCAAACGCCGTCATCTCTGTCATAAATACTATATTCTCCTCTATCCCAACAACTATAAACATAGTAATCACCTTCTTCCATACCTAAACACATTGATATAGATTTGCTGTTAAGTAGTCGTTGAATCTCAGCTGGATTATCTGCAGGATTGCCACCACCTTCAAAAATAATAAAATTAAAAGAATTGTCCGGGATTTTTTCTAGATATAAATCATTATTAAAATATGCGACTATTGATGGATTTGCAACAAGATCTTTATCTAAAGTGTATGCTTCTCGATGATTATGAAGAATGTTATAATCTAATAAATCACAATCTTCCGTATTTAGATTTATATAATTACTACAATCTAAACGATGATTTCCACATGCAATTATTAATATTTTTTCACCTCGGTATGGTCGTAAATATAAATATCCATTATTAATATATTCTTCATTAATTACATCAAAATTGTTTTCAATATCAATATCATTAAAATTAAAGCAGTTTTCATCTTTTTGTAAATCACAATCTGGTGTAAATTCTACATATTCAGCGCTAGACCCTATTTCAAGAGCGCTTGCAATAATAAATTTCTTAAGTTCTTGGGAATATCCCTTTCCTGATTGTATTTTTATGTTTTTTTTACGGCTTCTTCTAACCATTATATATAATATACAAATTATAGTTTTTTGAATGTTTTATAATTTGTATTTTAAATATAAGCTACTATGCTTTTTATTAATCGATTACTATTACATACATGAATTTATAAAAAAGTCTAATAGAATTTCATTTGAATCTAATATAACACCATCAAAGTTATATTTCATTTTTAATTCATATGATATCACATCTTTAATTATATTATAATGAGTGCAACCTAATACAATACAATCACACTTTTCTATAAATTCTTCTTGTATTTTTAATCGACACAAAGATTTATTATAATTAGTATTTTCTTCTATTTCTTTCGCTAGTAACGGAAATGATACATATCTAATGTTAATACTATTCGATTTCATTAATCTGTAATGCCATCTAATTTTGTGTGTTAATGGAGTTGATAAAATTAAAATATTATATTTTTTGTTTTGTTTTATATATAAACACATCGGTATAATTGGCTCATAAATATGAATATTATTAATAATAAAATTCTTTTCAATAAGAATATCTAATATACATGATGAAATACTGTGACAAGCTATAATAATAGAATGTATATTTTGATAAGAATAAGTGCTTAGTAAATTAATTATATTATCACGAACATATTTTTTATCATATGTAGTTATCATATTTTCAAATGGTTTCACAAATTCACACTCAATATCTGTAGAAACCAAATTTTTAAATTTTTTTATGTAATCTTTTCCTCCTAATCCAGAATCAATAATTATTAATTTCATTATATAATAAATAATCATAAGATAATTTACAATTGTGTATCATCTTATAACTATTAATTTATAAATTGCAATTAAATATAGTGATATATTTTATTTGGATGTATGATTTGACTATATATTGAGACCTATCAAATTTAACTGTTATCCCATTCAAATTTATTATCAAAAACATATGAGTTTCTATCCATTTCATCTGTAAACATCTTTTTTAATTTTGCATAATTAGGCACCTCTTCATATTTTAAAAGACGACAATATTTAATATAATCAATCATCATATCTGGGGCACCTGTGCAAATTTCATTAAGAGATGTTTTATTTTTTTTTTTAAATATTAAATTAGACCTCATCTCTTTATTATCATGCTGTATATTTTGCCAAGGCAATTCACCTTTAAATAAAAACAATATCATATATCCTAATGATTCTAAATCATCACGTCTACTCTGCTCAATACATTTATGATTTCGCATACTGCAAAAACGATATGTGCCTGTAAATGATTTTGTATTTTTAAATGGATTAAATGTATAATTTGAAATATCTATATATTTTTTACTTAACCCATAATCAACCAGATATATAAGAGATTTGGTTGTATTATTACTTCCTATAAGAAAATTATCAGGTTTAATATCCCTATGGATAATACCATTATTATGAATAAATTCCAATCTTTCAAGACATTGTATTGATAACATTAACACTGTTTTATTACTAAATTTTTTTTGATAATATGTAAATAATTTATCAATACTTGGTCCTAGATAATCTAATACCATTACATTTTTTTTAGATATTATTTCGGTTGTATTATCTTTTGAAGGGGGTTCATGAATGGTAGCTTTTCCAAAAAAATAGACATTGGGAATACCTATATGATTCATATTAGTAGTAAGCTCGCGATATAGATTATATTCATCGTATAATCTACTTTTTTTATCCTTTACAGTATTCTCACATTTTATTGCAACAAATTTATTAGAGTCAGATACATAACATCCTTTAAATACATCACCAAATGCACCAGAACCAACCTTTCTAATAATTTGATATGGAAAAATTTTATCAACCATCAAATATAGATAATACAATATATAATATAATGTTTTATATATTATTATCTATTAAAAACGAATTAAATTTCTTATATACATTAAAATTAATTATAAATCTTTACACTTTTTAAATAAAAAACATAAGTTAATAAAATTATTTAAATTATTTGAATTATATATCTAGTAAATCTTCTAAAATTCATAGCTTATTAAATTATAGAAAATTTAATTTATTTGATTAATGTAATATTCTTTTTATATATATTGTTCAAGTTAACATATAACGAACATTTGCAATTATTTAGTTGTCATCATGTGAGCTATTTCATCTTCAAGTCTTTCTATTAATGGGAAGACAGTTGTTTTGTTATTACTATGCTCATTAAATGTGTTCATTGTGCTAAAATGCTCACTTCCAAAGTGTTTAAATTGCTCTTGTAATTTACTAGAATTAAATGTAGTTAATGCAATAACAAATATAAATGAAACTATTAATGAAATATTTAAACTATTTGGTAATTCGCGACTTGCAATAAATGCAATAGTAAATATAAATAAAAATTTACCTAATACAGTATCAAAAAAATGAATTAAATTATTAGGCAATTTTGGAGCCAATCTACCTGCATATAGAGCAAAAAATAGTGCTAATCCCGCTAAAAATGATTTGTTTTCAAAAAGAGGTCTTAATACAGAATCTAATTGAGTATTTACTTGAACTATAGAATTTTCCATATAAACTATTTATATTATCATATAATATTTTTTATTCAGTTTTTATTATAATAATATAGTAAAAATGAAAATTAGTATTGGAATTATTGATGATAATATAAAATAGAATAATATTTGCTTATCTTTGGTATATTGATTCGTTATATTTGATAAATATATTACTAATATTATTAGTAAATAAATTACAATAGCCAAACCTGTTTTCTTATCAAACATTATCTATATATATACATTATTTAAAGGTTTTAAATCCCCTAGATAATATATTAAGTTTTTTTTCTTGAAGATTAATATAAATGGCAGAAACTGCACACGTTAACACTTATCCTTTATTGGATCCAGATGTGTTTAAAAAACAACTTAAAAACTACTATGTTCTATTCTCTCAACAACAATCCGCTTCTAAACAAACAAAAAGAAAGAAGAAAACTTTATTATTAGATGATGATAGTGACGATGTCAAGTCAAAACCGAAAAAAAGTGAAAGTGCTCTAGATGATTTAAAATTACACCAATTTAAAGTAAGTCGTCATACTAATGTAAATGGTATTATTGAATTTAATCATAATACTACAAAATTTGCTTTAGAATTTAATGTAAATAATCCAAAAACAAGTAAAACTTATAAGGAAATTATATATTTACCCATTATTGTTGATTTAAATGAAATATTAATTACAATTAAAGGTCTTAAAGAAGATATATATACGAAATATAGTAAGGGTGAAGAAAGTAATGATGAGTTGAGTAAAGATTTTGACTATTTTGAACTAAATGCATTAGAAAATGAGCTATTAGATATTATACAAGATTTGCAAAATGAAATAACTAATAAATTTAATACTGAATTAGAAACAGAAAATGAATTACTTATTAAATATAGAATGATGCAAATGGATTTACAAACTAGATTAAGTGATGGTTCAGAAGAACCAAAATTGGAAGATTATAAAAAATCAATGACGGAATATCTTATGGTGAACCAAACTTTAAATCATGTTAATGATGAAAATGGAAATATTATTATTCTTCCAGGTACACGAGTGAAATTAAAAGAAAAACATGGTATAATAATTGCAATTGACCATTCAAGCCATGAATATCACATCAAATTTGACGACGACCCAATAGGTCATATCGAAAAAGTGATTATACCAAAAAAAATGAGTAATGAAAAAGACGATTTAATAATACTAAGCTCAATTCGTAATTCAATATCTGACCACAAAAATGAAATGTTATCAAATTCTATCAAACTAAATATACTTATTAATAAAATAGAAAACAAAGAAACATTTATCGATGTCTTAAATGTTCTCAATATCGATTTAACCATTCCCGAAATTATGAATCGTCCTAGATTAGAAATATATTCCAATATTGCAACAAATTTGCCTAAAAAAACAAGTATTATTGATAAAATAAGTACATTTTATAGTGATATAGAATTGAGTGAAATTTTCAATAACATAGATAATATAATTATTGGAAAAAATATGAGGGATACACCCAATAACATGGATATCACATTGGTAAATTGGAGACAACTTTTTTCAATGGATAATATGTCAATACCGTTCATTATTGATGATTTTGAATTTAATAGTATTAAACATTATCATATTGCAAGTCAATTCTATAATAGAGAGGACCTTTCAACTAGTTTAAAAATCGAATACGATAATTTTTTTATAAAATTTACAAATAATTTCAAAGGCTTAGGTTCTCTTAGTAAAACACATACTCAATTATTGAATATTAATATTGATAACAGTGTATTTAAAAAATCACTATTCTGGTCGATGAATAAGTTACAAGGGGATAGTCTAGAAAGTCTTTACCTTAAAAAAGCATATTATAACAAATTCAATAAAAATAAAGAGCTAAGAGATGCTCTCATAAATACATATCCTAAAATAATATATGAAACTGTAGGTAAAAATAAATTATTAATTAATTATGAATTGATGTTAGTAAGATATTATTTATATAATAACATTACTCCATTTTTTGAAAAATTTAATTATAATCCATCTGTTTACAAAAGGTTTACAAGCGAATTACCTGAAACTACAATATATGAATATAAATTATTACTCCAGGTTTTTCTAAAGTATGATGCATATAATAGTAGAGAAGAGCTATTTGATAATACAGATATTTTGTATACTGAATATAATCGTTTAGATATAAGCGGTAAAACAAACAGACAAACATTAAATAAATATTTTCAAGAGTTATTATTTTCCTATAATTCAGTATTTATATATGAATTTATACATACATACATTACGAATGATGCAATTACTCATAAATCAATTGATATGTGTTTGAAGAAATATGATTTACTACAAGATGAATCAAAATGGATATTTAATTTCTTTTATGAATATATTACATCTAGTTTAATTACAAAAAAACAAGCAATTCAAGAAGACTTATTATTTGAAAGAGAAATAGATGAAAAATATCGAGCATTACAAATAACATTAAAGGCAAATAATTATATAATTTCTGAATGCGCATTTAGAATAGATGAAAGCTTTTTAGACAGTATAATTGAATATTTAAATAGAAATAAATTTGAGCCGTTTGATGTATCATATAATAGTTATCCATATTCTCAATCAAGTAATTTTACAAATACACTTTTAAATAAAAAGGAATTCCCGATATATCCTCAAGCAAATGACCATTTATATATGATGATGAATGAATTATTTGATTTAAATAATACAGATGCCACAAAATCATTTGATGATACTGATTACCTTGAACGATTTAATATATTATCAAGACTATTAGCCTTAGATATATATATAATATCTGAAAATGCAAATCAGGAAATTAAAATGAAAGATACATTAGATAAATATCAAAAAATGCTGACTGGTAAAATTGATATATATGATAAGGCACGAGGTAGATTAGTATTGGGATGTATTATGGATACCAATGGGTCTGGTTATTTCTTTTCTACAAAACCGTATTTTGCTTCTGAAAAACGCGAAAATATTAAATATCTAATTGCAAATAATAGTAATTATGTTATAGACGAAGATATATTAGATAATGGTGAAGTTATACACACAATTGTTGGTAAATGGGACCCAATTCGATTAGTCTTAGATATAACAGATAAGAACCCAGGTGATAGTCTAAACGGTGATATAGAGATTGAGGATTTTCTACTTTATAAATTAGATGACCAAACCTATTATAAAGATCGGGAATTATATTTTTGAAAATTGGATTGATATGTATCTTGAACTGTATCTAAGGTATGTTTATTGATACCATCATCAATATATTTCAATACATTAAAATCACTGTCAGGTATCTCTATAGGTTTTAAATTATTCCAACTAGCATGTTGTCTACCAAGTGGGTCTGTATTTATTACTTGTTGAAAAGATGTGAAACTCTCGTGAATACGGTTTCTTTTATTTATCGCATATTTTTCAGCAATCAATAGTAAACAAAAAAATGTAATTAACAAATAAAATATAATATTTAAAATGATATTCTCCATTTTTAATATATATATTTATGGGAGAACAAAATACGGTAGATATGTGTAAATCTGGAACAAATCAATCGCCTATTCAATTAGACACAAAAAAGGCTAAAACATGTAATAATAAATGTAAATTATTATTTTATTATAGAAGCAGTAGGTGTAATTTAGTAAGAAGTGGTAAATATTTCTATATGGAATATGATAAAGGAAGTCATGTTGTATACAATAGTGAAGTATATGAATTAGAAAAAATTTCATTTACTAGTCCAACGAGTCATAAAATAGATAATTCGTCGGGCGTTATAGAGGCTCATTTATATCATCGCTCCCCTACAAGTGGCGAAACGCTTATTATAGCAATATTATATGAAGTAAATGAGGCTTCCAGTAAATCTAAAGTTTTTTTTGATAATTTTATAAATTTTATTCCTAATACAGATAAATCAATCACTATAAATATGAATAGTGATTGGGATGCATTTTATATGATACCTGTTCAGAAAAGTTTTTTTACATATAGTGGCAGTTTAGTTAATTTTCCATGCACCGAAAATGTTACTTGGATTGTATTTAGTAATTTCGCAAATATAAGTGATATGACATATCGTAAAATTACAGGTATAGTCGGAACAAATGCTAGACAAATACAACCTTCGGAAAAACGCGATGTTTTTTATAATAGTAATACATCAAGTCGTAATGGAACAAATCAAGCAAATCCAATATTATGTATGACTGATAAAGAGTTAAAGGAAAGGTGCTCAGCAATATCTGGCAAACAAGAAAAAAATACTAAGATGTATGGCGATACTAAAATTCTAATAAGTTTATTAGTAATAATAACATTTTTATTCATATTAACAATGGTAGTCTTTGTTAAATTTGGTGTATTTGATAAATTAATATTAGCATTTGATGAATTAATGTCTCATCCAATAGATTTACCATCTTTGCCAAAAAAATAAATTTTAAAATAAAAGTATCTTAATAAAAAAAATTATATTATAATATATAAGATACTATGAGTAGTGCAGAAAATCTAGATACTTACATTAATGAAAACCTTTTATGCGAGGGAGTAGTTGCAAATACAGGTGATGGTGAATACTTAGTAAAAGGTAATATAATGAATGGCCCCCCTGATGCATTAATTACATATTGGGCTGCTAATCCACCTACATTTTCCACTAGTTATGCCGGTTCCGCCATGCCGTATGCTAACCCATTAATGGCATATGAAAATACACCTAATAAGGGATCAGTTAGGTCTCATAATGGTCAATTTGAATTTCGTGTATATTATCCTAATTCATACTATGCTGGTCTTGGAACAATTTATGTGAAACCACATGTAAATATCAAAATATGTGGAAGTGAAAAATCATATAAAATAGAATTAGGCGATGGTGTACCATTTAGAACACTAACCTATGCTCCACCACCTAGCTCATATCCAAGATATAGCCCCTTATTCTATAAAGGTAAGGAAGCATTACCTGTTAGAACTCAGGAGGAAATTTTAAGAAGTGCTACATATCCTGAAAAAAATAGTTATCCTACTAATTTTTGGGGACTTAAACCACCTCAATAAATCATATATAAATCCTCACTTAATAACTATATAAATTTTAAATGATTATATAAAATTTATATAATATATATTATGGAATATCAATTAGGCATACTATATATCAAAGATGATACACGAATTGAAAATAACATTCGTGTTAAACTAATTGCTGATTATTTTAAAGAAACAAACTCATTAAACTCAGTGAAATTAACATATTTTGATTGCACAAATAATTTTGATTTTATTCTTCATCCCTCTATTAAAATATGGATAACCGCATTTACGGATATAACATCATTAATCTATACATTTTTTATTGAAAATCGACAGCATATATTAATATCTATTTGTGATGATAAATATATTTATAACGAATATTCAAATATTATACATCTAAATAACTCAGATATAGGTCAAATGCTACAATTATTAAGTATAGTATTTACATATATTAATGCAAATGATGGAGGAACATTTACAAATATGATGTATGTATTTTATGATAATAGTAACCTTAGCTACCAGAAATATTTTAGTTTAAATGTAGATAATTATAATACAGATGAAATCCCAATTCCAATTACATATTGTAATACTGATAATGCATTAGAATATGGTTCTACTATTTCACAAATAACAATGGATATATCTCTTGCAAAAATCACAAATATCAATACACTATTTGTATATTTAACAAAAGACTTTAATACATATTTTAAAGTTTATAGTATAGTAGAAAACCCTCTTTCAATAAAATCTGATACAAATTTACTATCGAGTATTCGGCATATATGTGCAACAAATTCATATCTTAATAGTAGTTATTATGATATATACAATTTGATGAAGGAATACATTATACCGTATAATTTTTGCAATGATGAAGGTGAACTGAATACATTCTTCAATACATCATTACGAATGACGATTTTTGCTCCTGTTTTAAGTAGATATGAAATAGAAAGGTATAATTATATTAATTATATGTTGTATATAAAAAATCCAGTAAGTGCCTTATTTTTACAAAATAATAGAATTACAATATTCTCAATACTAATGGAAAAAGCACTAAAAATTGCAGCTTGGTTATTATATCGTAACATTCCAATGTTAAGCACCTTATCTATAAAAGGTATATTGATTGATGGAAAATTATTTGGACCACCTAACTTTTTTTTTACAAAAAATCCTATAGATAATTATTGGTTTAATAGGCTTGCATATTATACATTTGAGCCTAAAACCATGTATTACATAACTAAAATTGATATTACACGAAATAACACACTAGTTAATACTAAAAATACGAATATAAATATTAGAGCTGGTATATATACATATACACCTCTGGAAATATCAGTAATACCTATAAGCTTAGCCCAAGGTATATCATCTATCGGAGGGGATAAGGTTATTCTTAGTGAATAATATATAAAATAATAATATTAGATAAGATATATATATGAATAACGGCACTGTAATCTTTACAGGTAACATTCTTGAATCAAAGATTAGTATAGTTGAAAATATAATAAATCCAATTTTAGATAATGGAATTATAATTCCATCTATAGGAAATGAAATGAAATCAATTGGATATGATTATGATAGCACTAGTGCAAATAAATTTAAAGGTACTGCTAATGTTACGAATACATTTATTCAAAATACATATACATTTATGAAATTGTAAATTAAAATTTAGATTTTATTATACTAATATATATTATTATATACTATAATAATGTCTACAAAAACAATTTTAGGTATAATTTATAATGGTTCTGATGGTGTAAATAATAGTGTTGATGATAATGATAAGCTGGAAGTAGCTAGAAAAGAAAAAAAATATTATATGATAAATAGCACATTTTCGTATTTAGTCCAAGAATGCGGATATATATTATCAGCAAATGATATTATTTATATAGATATACCCATTATTTTATACACTGAGAATTTCAAGGAAGATATAGAAACATATATATCTGATGCCATAAATATTTATAATACAAATAATATTGATAATCAGATTACTATTATGGATTGCAATCAATTTATATATTCAGGAGAAACCTCTTCTTTATCAATTCTTATAGATATATACTTTAGATATTATCCTGAAAAAATATTATATTCTATTAATAGTGCTGGCACAGGCTCAGATTATAACGACAATGTATTTAGATTAGTACCAAATAACTATGGTTTAAACAATTTTATTGCGAATATATATCTTCAAAATAAAAATTTCGATTTATTCTATTTTACAGCAAATTATTATACAACAACCGGCACAATTTTAGTAGGTGATGGTGAAACAATAACTACAACTCAATCAATAATAAATGAATTCTTAAAAAGTATCGGTAAAACAATGATACCCAATCCAATACCATTTTCCATAAATACATTGGTAGAATTTAATCAAAATCTAAAAAAAAATATGAGTGCATATGAATATGATACTACCAACTATTACGCAAAATTTAATATACCTTATGTTATTAATACTAATGCATTAAATGATACTGATTTTAATTCAGAATATTATGATACCGATGATACCAATAGTTTATTTTATAGAGTTAGTGATAAAGCTATTTCTACATCAAATAACGGAGTAATAACCTATTTTGATGATAAATTTATTCCACAGATTGAGAAATTTATATCTTATTTATATAATTTTAACTATAATAGTGGTAAGAGTATTGTTGTTTTCATAGCATATCCTGAATTTCCAATATTATTATCTAAATTAGCATCTAGGTTTAGCAATGATTTTATGGAAAATATGATGGGTAGTTTAGTATTTATTTTATCAAATATACATAATAAAGATAAATATACTTGGGATTTATTTAATAACCGTAAAACAGATACACTATGGTATAATAATGGTTATACATGGTATGATATATTGCAAAAATTTAATGTAAAAATACATTTTCCAAGAACAGACCAGAGTATGTTTTATATTTATAAATTACTGAATAGCTCTTTAAAAGATTATTTCAACCAAATTTATAAAATTGATCTTGATCTTAAAATCGATAGCACCGCACAACCTGCTATAGAGGCAATTTTAAATGCGATAAACTTGATTTATCATTTTTATAAAAATAATATTAATATTCGTTCATATATTACATCATATTTTCAAAATTCAAAATTATTACAATTTCAAAATAATTTAGTATTTAATAGTAATATGGATAATGTCTTTGGTGTATATGTAGCAACTACATTCTTTTTTGAAGGACAAACAGCAATAGGCTCACGCAATTTTAATTTATTGGAGCAATTACAAAAAAATCAAAAGTATAATAATGAAATGCAACAGAGACAACTGTTACGTGCAACTGTAATGTCATCTACTGTTAAACCGACTGATACATGTAAACCGGTTACAACAACAATTGATGTTAAAAGTTCATCTTCTATAATAAGTGCTTTATGTTTTAATGAACCAAAAAAATGTGGAATTGCTTTAAAAACATCAAAAACATCAAAATTTTTAAAAGATACTTGTTATCGATGTTCGAATACAGTATGTAGTTTGATTACAAAAGGGGGCAAATAAATATTTGACACATTTATCTATAAATGCAAATTTAAATGAAATACTTTAAATGAAATACTTTAATTTATTAGATATAATATTTCTTACAGTTAAACTATAAATATTATATTTAATTTATCTATTAAATTAATTTGGAAAATAATTTGGAAAATTTATATTTAATATTGAGTTGGATCCCCACCGGATAATGCTACACCACCAGATTGAGATGTATATCTCTCAAAATCGTTTCCTTTATTACGAACATCATTTGAATTATAATAATCAAATGTGTCTTGGGGTTGAGCACATTTAGTTGCTGGAACATTTTTAGGGAATTGCCAATCAGCTCCACAATCAGTGTTAGATTCATTATTATCAGAGTATTTACGACCTTGACCTAATCCATTAAGAACATTCACGGAATTTGCACAAGTATTTCCGTCACATTTTACACTAATCTTTTCCGGAACCATTGTTCCTATGTTATATGGCTCTTTGCATGGACCACATGCATTTTTTTCAACAGTATACATTCTATTGATATCCATTAATTTTTCAGCGTTTTCCATAAGATACATACGATAATCGAAACTACTTAATGTTCCATTATTTGCTATTATTAAGTTATTCACATCACAGCTTGGACGATAATCAGTAAAATGTCTTCCATCAGACATTCTTGGAGGGCAATTAAAATACTTATTGTTAGTGGTTTTATAGCATCCGACGGGGTTCATTGATTAATATATATATAATATACTTTTTATTTTTACAAATTTAATTTAAAAAATATAACCATTTTCTATTAAACGGTTAATTATTTCCTTTTTATTACCATTTACTGATAAATCCCTTGATTTAGCTATTTGTTTTAATTCATTTAATTTGGGAAATTTTGAATTATCTGATACCGAATGATTATGTGATGTATGACTTGGATTATTAGATTCTTCAATTGGTATAGCATGTAGCGATGCGCTTTTTCTAGAAACATTATCAATAACAATATCACTCTCTACTTTATTAGATAAATTTTCTTCAAAATCTATTTTAATTTTACTATCTAAATTATATGTTTCAATAAAGTCTTCATTATTCTCTAAATTTAATTCACCTAATGTATTTTTATCATTTCTCACTGATGAATTATGCACACTTGTTGTATCAAAATTTGACTTATTTAATGATGATAATGATAAAGCCGCATAATCATTATCTTTAAAGCCATCCATATCTAAAATAGGCTGTTCTTCATAATCTTTTACATTATTATTCTGGGATATGTTTTGGTCAATAAAATCAGAAAAAAATGTTTTAGGTATATTTGTTTGTTTTGTTTCATTAATCTTATTTACATTTTCAATAAATTTATTTGCTAAATCATCATTTACAAAATGAATTAATTCTTCAATTTCGTCACATCTGTTTTGTATAGTTGATTGTATTTCAGTGTCATTATATTTCATTACAGGAACCTGCTGTATTGATGAAACTAGATTGTGTATTGATTCTATCTTTTTAATTGTTTCTTTATGTGATTTATATAAATAAAAAATAGTAGCAAGTGCAACACCTAACGAAATATAAAGTAAGTATACCGTTTTCATTATCTACTATATAATTAGAAATAAAATAGATAATACAAACGAATCTGCTTTTACCGATTGGAATCTGCTTTTACCGATTGTATTTAATTATAATTATTTGTAATCTGCTTTAATCGATTGTAATCAATTGTAACTCATTGTAATATAATATTAATCTTTATTAATTTGCATATGGTCAATAATACTATTTTTATATTGTAAATTATATGTCATACCTAACAATGTTTCATTTATATATATATTTGCCATAGATATAGCTGAATGATACTCCTTACTATTCTTTGGTTTTGAATATAATAAATACCATAATTTTATATCGTTATGAATTTGAAATACATCGTCTTCCTTATCTAAAATTATAAAATTTGCACAATAATTCATTTTTTAAAAAAGAATATATTATAATTAAATTAATATAAATATAAATATCAATTTTTTAAAAAAAAATATTAAATATATATATCTATGACCTTCTGTAGTTTAAGTGAAGCTTGGGGCCAAGGTCCTGATGGTATAGAAACTGGTAAATATCAACCCGTAAATTACGAAGATAGTAATATATATAAAAATTCGGGAGAACCCGTATTTGATACAAATATTGTAAAACAAACAGGTAAACGAATACCAAATATGTCTAGAACACAGGAACGATTGCCTCAACATAATGGTCCATCAAATAGATATAGTGAAAATGTTACAAGTGTCTCTATAAATTACGATGATAATAACAATATATCAGTAGATGATGTAGAAAAGCCTTTTAATAAAAAGAATAATGAATTACCTATATCTCAATATAGTAAATCAATAAAAGCTAAAAATCATAGAAAGGAATCAACACCTGTTCATGAAATAAAGCTTAAATATAAAAAAAGTAGAAGAAATGACCCCAAAGATAAGGAAGAAGATTTGAATGATACAATAGATAATATTATAAATAAAGTAGATAATAATTCAGAAACATCTAACGATAATATATCAAATTCAAGCTCCAGTTCTATTGCGAGTTCTATTGCAAGTTCTGATGATAAACCTGTGCCTATTATTACTAAATTTAAAGAATTGTCTAAAAAGTATAAAAATAAAAATGATATAATTAAATATCTTATATTACAAAATGAAAAATTAACCAAATTAATAAAGAAAAGGTCAATGTTGGAAAAGTCTAAGGGGATTTTTTCACAATGGGATTTATTAATTGTGGTATCACTCGGTATTTTAATGATTATTGTATTAGAATATGTCTATAAAATAGCTATATCTAAAAATTAATTAATAGATTGAATTTTGTAAAAGTGAAAATTATTATTCACTTTTGTAAAAATCATAATAAAAATTATTATTCACTTTTGTAAAAATCATAATAAAAATTATTATTCACTTTTGTAAAAATCATAATAAAAATTATTATTCACTTTTGTAAGGCACATTATAATTGTGAAGCGAAACCTCTATTAAATATTGATTCGGCACCTTTTTAAATACTGCAAAGTTATTGTATCCGGTTACTTTAGTCCATACTTTTGGCTCATTTTCATAATTTGCGGAATAAGGAAACATCGTCTTATATTACTGTCAAATGTTTTTTTTATTTTTATTGTAAAATTGTTCTATTTGTCCAGAGTTTTTTAATGTAAAATATGCCTTTTTTATTTCATCGGCCGTAGTAAATCCCTTCTCATCCGTTTCAACTTTAATTAATTTTTTAGGTAAAATACAATACTTACTTTTTTCATGGGTTAATTCTAAGAAAAAAACAATAAATACAACAGTTAGTAATGATGAAGCTATTATATCGCGTGTTGCTACAAAGAAAACTGTAAATATTAAAAGACGGCGAACCGTAGGTTGATTAAAAAATACATCATGTGATTTTCCTAATTCTAAAAATATATATCTACTTCCTAAATTTAATAATACCATCATCATGCCTATAAAATATTTATTGTTACTTAACATAAATGCATATTTATCGATATTATTAATTATATCCATTATATTATACTATATATTTTATAAAATGTTAATAATCTATAAATGTTTAATTTATTAAAAATTATTTAAATTATTATTTAATATTATATTATGTAATATTTTCTAGGTATTATAACTAGATGTAAAGATGAAATTTATATAGATGAATTTGTAGAATATTATTTAAATCAAGGTGTTGATAAAATTATAATTTTAGATGATAAATCTAACAAAGATATTTATAAAAATGTTATTAATAATGATAAAGTTATTATTATTTTTGATAATAACATCATTTTTAAAAGAAGTGTCTATACTCTATATAAATGTATAAGACCGTTTTTTGAATGGATAATGTATATAGATGTAGATGAATATATTACAACTAAAAAAGATATAACTAAAACCATAAGAAATGAATTATCAGACACATTTAAAGATGCAATTTGTGTAAAAATTCCATGGGTTATGATGTCATGTAATAGAATAGTAAAAAATCCAAAATCTTTATTATACACAAATGTTTATAGATGGAATCATAATAAAAGACATACAAATCTAATATCGGATGAACCTAAATTCCGATGTAGATATGATAAGATTGAAGTTAAATGTATTTTTAAACCTAAATATTTTGAAGATCTTATTGACCATCATCCGATTAAGCCTAATATTATAAATCCAATTGTAGTTAATAGTATCAATAATAAACCACATAAATTAGATGCATATTATCATAATTTACGAGAGAATGATATTGAAAACGGTTTCTTACTATGCTATCACTATAGAATAATTTCAGTAGAAAATTGTATTCTTAAAATTAATACAAATATTTGGTATAGAAGTTATTCTCTTAATGATTTGTTATCAAATGATTATCCTGAAATAATAGATGAAACAATGAAGAATAAATCATCTATAATATTATCTAAATCAGAAATAAATATTGATACATAATAAAATTGATTCTATATAATATTCTAAACATTGTAAAGGTTATATTACTTACATACACTGTATCTTATTTTTTATCTGAGGATTTTGTATCTTGTGCCACTTTATCTTTTGATATCTTATCACGCTCTAATGCATTTTGGTATTCATGTATTATATCATGTAACTGACTAAATTTATCTTTTATAAGAAATTCTTCTACACCAGTTTCAGTCATATCTTCCTGGTCATCTTGATAGAAATCTTCATGGTCGGATTCATCATCAAAATGCTCAACAAGACCCTTTTTATTTTTAGTTTTGTTTTTATCCATAAATATAAATCGGAATAACATAGCTAATAAAATTACTAAAAATATATATTTATCAATATTCATAAAACCATTTATAATTACTAAAATTGCAATTATATTAATATAGAATAAATATTGAGGTATGATAATTATTATTAATGGCGCAATAACTAATATAATAGATGCAATAAGATATAATTTATAATTCATATATTTTAAATAATCATTTTAGTTTATCATAATCTAAACTATTAAGATTTATTTTAATAGTATGAAATATTTTAGGATTATTTTCATGATATTTTTTTATACTATCATATCCGAGATTTATAATTTCATTTATGTTGTCTTGCTCAATAGATAAAATACTGACATCTTTGTGTACAATTGGCACAGTACATTTTTCAAAATTTATAAATGGCATCTTATTTATTGATATTGCAAAACTAAAGATAAAATGCTTAATATAATCTTCTATACTATTAATCTTAGATGTAATATTATAGTCAAAAATAATATGAAATCCAAGCATTTCATTAGGTTTAAAATACTTAGATGCTTCTAACACAGGATAATTATCATAAAGCGCTCCATCAACAAAATAATTATTCATAAATAATATTGGCTTAAATATAAATGGTATACACGATGAAATTTTTAAAGCATCTACTATTGTTAACTTAGGTTGAGTTTTATAATCAAAATAGTTGCATTCTAATAAAGATATGTTTGAACCAGTTATTACAATTCGTTTACGATATTTTTCGAAATGTTGCTCGAAGGTTATATTTTTTATTTTTGTCTTTTTTTCAATTAATAGGTCTAATAGATGATATAGTTTCAAAGGATTTATGAAACCGAATGTTTCGAAAAGGTCTGTAATATTTATATTATTGATATTCACTAATTGTTCAAAATCTAATTTTGAAATACAATATTGCAATTCTAATGAAGTATAACCAATTGATAATAATACAGCTGTTATTGCACCAATCGATGTTCCGTAATAACACGATATATTGTCGCATAATTTATGCTCTTCTATATATTTAATAACCCCAATATATGAAAATCCTTTAAATGAACCCCCACTAAATATTAAACACTTGATCATTTATTTAATTAATATATTTAAATCTTTAGATTTATATTCTTTCTTAATATTTTTTTCTTATTTTTTAAATATATAATAGCAATGGATAAAATACTAATACTACTATTAGGACTTTTAGCTGTGTTTGTAGCATTCTTGGTCTTCGCTTATAACCAAAAAAGCAAATTAGCGGAAAAAAAAGTAAAGGAGAATTTCGCATGCATACCTGAGTGTGAAGAGGATGAAACATGCGTAAATGATGTATGTGAGCCTGCTGAACACTATCAAGGATACCGTGAACATTATACTGCTGCTGCAACTGGAGCTGCAAATGACGATGAATGCGATGCTGATGATGACTGTGCAAGTGGGTATTGTAATAATGAAGATCCAAGGGTATGTAAAACTAGAACAGGTGGAGAACACTATCAAGGATACCGTGAAAATTTTTGCACTCAAACGGAATGTGATGAAAACGGCGGAGAATGCATTGATGGCATAAGTGAATGCGGTACCAGTGAACACTATCAAGGATATCGTGAGAATTTTGAATGTGAGACCCCATGTCCAACTGCCACCCCACATTGTAATACGGCCATGGACGCTTGCACAGAATGCACCCAAGACAGTCATTGTGATAAAGGAGAAACATGCGTAAACGGTGATTGTGTAGTTCCCGCGGAACACTACCGTGGATACCGTGGATACCGTGGATACCGTGAAAATTTTCAAAACCCAGAAGGTTGCACACCCCAAAACTGCGTCGCACCTAGTAGGATTTGCAAGGAAAATCAGTGTGTTGACGCTCCTACTATGGCTGCTCCTCCTCCTGCTGCTGCTACTGCTACTGCTCCTGCTAATGCTCCTCCTCCTGCTCCTAATGCTTCAGGTCCTAATGCTCCTAGACCTCAAGAGTATTTTATGTCACAAGGTTGCACACCCGCAAATTGCTTCCCCCCTAGGCAGTGTGTCAATAACTCATGTGAAATGAATGCGGAACAATTTTGCGGCACTGGTTCATGCTTTCAAGAAGGATTTCGTTCAGGAAACTTTAACAGAACATATGAAAGACCTGCAGGTCAAGAATTTTTCCAAGGATATGGAGTTGAAAGCTTTACAAACGGTGGTAATTATAACCAATTTAGCGAAAATTTTAGAGAAGAAAGTAATGAACAAAATGAATACTATGAAAATTATAATAATGATAATGTAAGAGAAGATTTTGATAGTGAACCCGCAACATTAACATTATTTTATGCTGATTGGTGCGGACACTGCAAGAAATTAAAACCAACATTTGATAGAGAATTACCTCAGGCATTACAACGAAACCGAATGCCTTGTAATTTACAATCTGTAAATGCGGATGAACATCCAGAATTAGTTAAAAAATATAATATAAAGGGATTTCCAACAATGATTTTACAACACAATGGTAGATTAGTTGAATATAATGGAGATCGCACAGTTTCAGATATTGAAAGATTTATAAGCAAAAATTTATAAGCAAAAAATTATAAAACATTAAAAAGATAATTATATAAAATATTTTTTTATGTTTTAATTATATATAATTATGGAAAACGTAGAACGTCAATTAAAGACACTTCTAGCAAACCCCCTTATATACGGTGTCCTAGCTATTATTCTTACTATGTATGGACCAAGATTATCACCAAATCCTCCTGCATTTTTAACATCTCTATTTAATTCTGCAATATTTAGATTTTTAGTAATGGTTCTTGTGATATATGTTGGGTCTGAAGATTTGAGATTAGCTCTAGCTGTATCAGTCGTATTTTTAATAATAATGTCTGTAGTTAATACAGCCAATATTAAAGAAGATTTTACTAACCAAGTTAAAAATTATGTAGCAAATTATAATTTATATGAAAGCTCTCATTTACCCAATAATAGTGAACATTTTACCGAAAATATGACTAGTGGATTTAATTTAAAATGTTCTTTTGATGCGGAAGGGTCCCCATCCTCATCTAGGTCTTCATCTCCTGCACGAAAGACTGCCGGTAAACCTGCTCCTAAAGCTGCTGCTAAACCTGGTGCTAAACCTGGTGCAAAACCTGGTACTAAACCTGGTGCTAAACCTGGTGCAAAACCTGTTGTTAAACCTGGTGGTAAAACCGTAGCTAAACCGGCATCTCCCACTGCTAAACCTGGTGGTAAAACCGTAGCTAAACCGGCATCTCCCACTGCTAAACCTGCAGCTGGTGCTGCTGCCAAACCTGCCGCGAGTGCTGCTGCCAAACCTGCCGCGAGTGCTGCTGCCAAACCTGCCGCGAGTGCTGCTGCCAAACCTGCCGCGAGTGCTGCTGCCAAACCTGCCGCGAGTGCTGCTGCCAAAGCCGTATCTAAACCAGCCGCTGAAGCTGCTGCTAAACCTGCTAAGGAAACAAAACCAGACTCAAAACCAAGTCCAAAAAAACCTCAAAAGAAATCAGAAGAATTTTATGATGATGAAGAACAAGAAGAATTTTATGATGATGAAGAACAAGAGGAATTTTATGATAATGAAGTAGTGGATAATACGGGGGGAGGTTGGGGAGCCAGCACTACATACGATTCAAATGCTGGAATGTTTTTTGGGGAGGAAGAATTCGCTGATGAGGATGAAGAGGAAGATGAATATTAAAATAATATTATAAAATAAGTAAGGAAAAATAATCAGCACATCAATTCGTTAATATGCATCTAGATATATAGTTACAGATAATAACGAATTATAAGCAACATATTATAACAGTTGTTTAGTTCTAGATATTATTATTTTGTTTTATTAAATATTTAATAAAACAAAATAACTGTTTATATTATATAAAATGGCTAAAAACGATTTTGAATCGAGTGTATGTTTTGCTATATTTATTTTGTTAATAATATTAATTGGACCTAAAGCAGCAAAAGTATTTTATCCCACATACGAAAATGTATTTTCAACCGAAGCATTTAAATCTTTGATGATATTTATGGTATTATTTGTATCAAATAAAAATATAGTATTATCTTTATTATTGACAGGTATTTTTGTTATTATAATGAATTTAATAAGAGAAAAGAATGAGATTGCTTCTAAAAAACAAGAAAATTTTGAATCATCCTACGGTCCCCCCGTAAGTAGCTGCAATACATATGATAAAAAACAATCAGATTTCTTAGGGATGCCTTTTTATCCCATGAATGATAGAAACAATTTCGTAGAGCAATCCCCCTATTATAAACCAAGTTTAGACTATGAAAATATAGATATGAATACTTTAATGCCCGCTACTGCTCAAACCGAAAATAATAATCTACCTAATAAATCATTTAATATCAAATATTAAATATCTTTATTTATTAAAAAATATTTCTCAAATAAAGATATAATATGGAAAAAGATATAGTATCCAATTCAAATGTGTTATTAAGTCAATTAACATCTAATTTACAAAGTGCTATTAGCAATACTGAATTTAACCTAAAAGAAATATTGACAAATCCTTACGCTCGTGTCTCATTAAGAGTATTTTTAGGATTATATGCCGCTTTTGCTGCACCTAAATTACCCAAAAATGTGGCATTACTTATGGATAGCACCGTTATACGGATAATTTTTGCAACATTAATAGTATATATTGGATTTAAAGAAGACCCACTTACCGCATTAATGTTAGCTATAGTATTTGTTGTTACTTTACAAACTGCAGACAAATATAAACTATACGATACCAGTTTAAGTATTACAAGTGAAGACGGGATATCTTGGTTGCCAAGTGCTAAAGAAGGCGCTGTTATTGGAAAGGAATTATATGATAATCCTGCTGAAATTTTAAAGAAGCGTGTTCTTCAATCTGAAATGGCTAGGGATAAATTTATTGAAAAAGAAATGAATAAAACAGGTAATGTAGTTGATGCAGAACTTGTAAGACAAAATACTCATGATATTTTAGAAGAAAAAATAGCTAAAATTCCAATACAACAGACACATGTTACACAAGTTATACAAATGCCAAAAGTAGTTTTACCTACTCCGGTAGTTGTTAAAAACAATCTCTCTCATATTACACGAGAGCTTGGACAAAAAGTAATTGAATTGGGCTCAAATATAAGTTCTGGTGTAGTAAATAGTGCTGGACATCTTGGCCAAGGTACTTATAACGCATCAAATAATTTAGTTTCCGGCACATTTAACGGTGTATCTACTGCTGGGTCTGGAGCTCTAAATGCCGTTGCTAGTGTTGGAACTGGTGTAGTTGGTGGGGCATATCACCTAGGCTCTGGAGTTAAATCTGGTGCTAATCATCTATCAAATGGTGTAATAGGCGGTGTTCACGCATTAGGCAGTGGCGTAGTTGGAGGTGTTCAAGATATTAAAACCGGCGTTGTCGGTGGAGTATCTACTCTCGGAGATTGCATTATCAATAGTGCAAGTCAAATTGGTTCCGGTCTTTTAAGTGGTGTAAAGCATTTCAGTGATGGTATAGTCGAAGGAGCTGCTCGTGTAGGAAATGGCGCTTTAGGCGGTGTAAATAATGTAGGAAATGGTGTTATTGGCGGTGCATATAATGTTGGCACCGGTTTATCTGTTGGCTCACGACAACTCTCTAGCGGTATAATGGATGGAGCAAATCATATTGGCTCAGGTATAACTCAGGGATTAAGAACTGGAGGTTCTGGATTAAGGTCCGGTATTGTATCCATTGCTCAACCCATATACATGGCAGAACATATGACAAATATTCCAGACCCTGTCACTAACTGTGGATATTTACCGTTTACTGATTCATATCAATTAAATAGTGCAGGTGATAACAATATTCCAACCCCCGCTAGTTATATTAATAATAATAAAAGCAAACGACCCATTATGAATGGAGAGCATATGACTAACCCTGTAAATAATTGCTCTGAAAATTCATATACATCTTCTAATCAATTAGATAGTGCTAGAAATAATAGTGTTCCAGGGTCAGCACTTGATTCAGTTGTTAGCTCATTTGAAAATCAATATAATGTCCAAGGAATGTATTCTAATTATGTTAACGGATATGGAGGTGGTGACTATTCATCCTATTAATTATAGTTATAATTAATTTAATCCTTTTAATTTCCTTTAATCTACTTTAAAATTTATTAATCATATATAAATATTAAATTAGATAAATATGATTAATTATATAAGCATCAAAATTATTTTATTAAATTGGTATTACATATTATTTAAAAAATAAAAATTGAAACTATTACATATTTCAATTATACAATATTAAAATATTACCTAAAATTATTATAAAGAATTACATACTGTTAATAATTTTAGATGAATGATAACATCATATTACGCAATATTAAATCTGAATTTGATGATTTTACAACAGACCAAATTCGTGAATATTCTTCAAATAATAGTTATCCATTTATTATACTAGCATTTAATATTCAAAGTAATTTAAATATTGGCAGTATGTTAAGAACCGCGCATTTATGTGGCTGTAAAAAATTTGTAATTTTTGGAAGAAGAAAATATGATAAACGAAGTGCTGTTGGTGTATATAATTATATTGATGTTGAACGCATTCAGGGTTTAAAATATCCTCAGCAAGATCTAACAACTGAATTAAGTAATTTAGATTATGTATTCGATAGTGATATTTTTGTAAATTTCATTATTGAAAACAATTATATTCCTGTCTTTATCGAACAAGCGCATAATTCCATTTTAGCTACTCCAAAAAATATCGCAACTATTTTAGATAGTATCCCTCTGGGAAAAATCCCAATTTTCATATTCGGTAATGAAGGCACTGGTATACCTAGTAATATACTTGAAACTAGACCAAAATTTGATGTTTCGTTTATTTTAGAGTTATGTCAATGTGGTGCACTTCAAAGTTATAATGTTAGTAGTGCTTGCGCAATAATTAGCTATATGATTTCATTACATTTTTTGAATAAATAATAATCGTTACAAAAAATTGAAATAGTATATATTTTATCTATCTACTTAATAAATAAATAATCGATAATGTCCAATCCTAAAATATATATAAAACATATTAGCGAACCGTGGTTTAGTCTATTAGCAGTTGGTTGTAAAACTGTAGAAGGAAGATTATACAATGATGATTGGGAGAAAATGAAAGAAGGAGATATTATTGATTGGTATAACTTGAATTTTACACCCATTATTGATAGAAAGTTTAGAAGTATCATAACTAGAAAAACAAATTATCCAAATTTTAATAGTTATATAGGTAATGAAGGACTAGATAATGTGCTACCTTCAATAAAAAATCAAGATGATGCATTAAAATTGTATTATACATACTACAAACCAGAAGATGAAAAAAAGTTTGGTGTTGTTGCTTTACAACTAAAAGTTATTAGTGAATAATAATTTATAATATGACTTTTCATTGTTGATTTAATATTAATTCTAATTTTCTTAGCTGTGTGAAAATATCAATTTATATTAAACTACATTGCACCTGGGTCAACATTTATGTTAATAATTTGACTATCGTTAATAGGTTGGCTACTGTTATTTAGAGATGGAGTTAATCTAGGTGTGCTATTTGAATTTGAATCAGATATATTTAAATTGGATAGGGTTTGATTAGAATGTATAGAAGGTCGTCGTGAAGAACTGTTTAGATTAGCAATTACTAAATCAGCCGATACTGACATCCCGTTTAAATTCGGTGGACTTAAACTATTAACAGGAGATTGATTATTAGGCACAATTATAGATAATGGTTGATTTGATGATGATGATGATGCCAGATCATCTGTGTCTACTCTTATATTAACTGGACTTAATCCATTTACCATATTCGGCTTATGAACATTTGTCTCAGTATATAGTGTGTTATATTTATTTATAGTATCTTTATCTATTAATGGTGCTATATCTGCTAAATTTTTCATATCTGTTTTTATTAATCCAAGCATGTCTTTTGCATTAATACGTTGTGCTCTAGGTAAAGCTAATTCTATCGCAATTTTTTTATTGATTTGACCATATTGTAAACTACATAATCTATGACTTTCGGCACGCTTTTGCAATTGAAAATAAGAGTCTATTGATTTAATTATTCCTACAAAAATGGATCCTATACCCAATATTATATTCATTTTTTCATATCCAATATCAATACCTGTTGCAAAACCAATCGCACTTGATAAAATAATAACTGGTATATTGATATAATTGGAACGCTGATTATATTTTTCATAACTAAATCTGTGTAAAATAGATAGACTTTCGCATTCCTCTGCGTTAGTTTTTAATAAATGTTCTACATCGCGACCATATACTATAGTTTGTTCCATATATTATTAATATCATATATTAATATTTGTTTTCCAAAATAGTATTTGACTACATATATTGCTTGTATAAAAATAAAAAAAAAAATAAAAAAAATATTGAACGATTGAATGGTTGTGTATATGGATTATATTTAAACGCAGTATTATAAATTCTTTCTTAGTTATCTAAGAATGGGATTCATCGATTAAGTAGTCCCTACCAAAAAGATTTATATTTTTCCCTGTAATGATTGATGTTGGATGGACAGTTTGACAAGTAAAGTGGTTAAAATGACGTTCTGTGCATATACATAGCTAATTACTATTCATTATTATTAGATTAGTCAGAGTCTTCAGAGTCTTTAGAGTCTTCAGAAAATTCGTCTGGGCTTGGAATATCTCTTTCTGGATCCGTAAATTGTCCACGTCTAGTTATGTCCGTTCCACAGCTTCGACATCTGTACATGTCACTATAATCCCTATGGCATGGATAAACGATACCTCGTCTAAGATCTCGTTGCCATGCTTTAAGATGCCCCTGCAAGCGTTTAAGCTGTTGCTTTTTCAAGTGCAACTTCTGTTTTTTTTCAGTAATAGCTAAACTAGTTAGTCCAGGACCTGTTTTATAAAACGCAGCCTGTTCGTCGACTAATTCGGCCCATTCTTGATCCAGGTTCGCTCTATCAAATGAGTTCTCCCTTCTAGCGACTTCCTTCTCCCTTTCGTCAAGAGCTTTCTGTCTATCATCAAGTGCTTTCTCTCTTTCAACTAAATCTGGTGTATTTGTAGATGTCATGCTTTCCTTGCTATTGCTAGTTACTTCGCTACAAAAATTATAAATTGCATCAAATTTTTTATTTCATTTTAAATATACCATAATAATAATTTAATAATAGAGAAATACTAGCTAAATTATTATTGCTATTCATTTTTACCTACTACCTACTAATTAATTATTACTTATAATTTCATTTTTAAAAGGATATAAAGATTTATCTATATTATAGTTTATATTAATAACAGTTTTCAATGAGTGCTCCTAGTAATGTTTCCGTAGATAGTTCTGCATCCCGTCATGTAGGTTGTGTTAAGTGGTTTGATAATCGTAAAGGTTTTGGATTTATCAACAATCTCTCTAATAACAGTGAAGTGTTTGTTCACCACACTGGTCTAAATTCCAAGGAAAACTGTTTTCGTACCCTCTTCCCTGGTGAATATATTGAATATCATCTTTATCACGATGATCAATCCAATCGTGATTATGCCGTTAATGTAACCGGTGTGCAAGGCGGTTGTCTTCTTTGCGAAAACACTGGAACTCGTCTCAGTGTTCGTCGCCAACATGAGCCTAATACCTCAGCACCATCTTCTAGACCACCTCGTGAGGCTCGTGAGCGCGGCCAAGATACTGACCAAGGTGGTTTCCAAAAAGTTGAGCGTCGTGGAGGTTCTGGGGCTGGGCGTGGTCGTGGAGGTGCACCCCGTCCTCAACGCTCTTAATTAGTGTAAAATCTGTAATGATTTAGATAAATTAATTTATTTTTGATTTATCTATAGCATAATTATTTAATAAATTTTACCTTAAAAATAAATTACCTTATATAGAATTATGTATACAATGACTATAAATATAACAGTGTTTACAATTTCTGGTAAAAGTCAAGAATTCTCAGTTGTCTCAAATAAAGCTATTAGAGATATTAAATCGCAAATTATAAAAAATCATAAATATTATGTTGGTCCAAATGATGATACTGAAATTAAATTATTATACAAAGGTGTAGAATTAGAAGAATATAAATCTTTAGATAATTATAATATAGTTGATAAATCAACTATACAAATTATTAATAAAACAAAGCCTCTTTCTATAAGGAGAGTTTCGGAATCACTGCCGAATAATTACAATACGAGCATTTTTGAAAGTTATGCACCATCGCCACTCGATAACGGCTCTGATTTTTTATCGAAAATATCAAAATCAAATAGTCCACATTATAATTATTTAGAAGCATTAGACCAAAATAATAATATTATAAAATTTCTGGGTAATATATCAGGTCAATTAGATAATGTATTAAATCGATTAACTAATTTAGAAAATAAAGTAGAAATTATGAATAAAAGTATTATTCATAAATAGATGATTTTTGGTTATAACATAAATATAGGAACATGTAGTATATATCTATAATATATGTTGCTATTAAAAATAGATTGTAGAGAAAAAGCTCTTATTGCATTATTTAATACATATAAAATACCTATTATCATTCAATCCCTTGATATTGGAGATATACAAATCGTTATAAGAGAAAATGATACTGATGTAATTCAATTAGTTTTTGAAAGAAAAACAATTAGTGATTTATATAGTTCTATACGCGATGGAAGATACCATGAACAAAAATCACGACTCGTTAGTAATTTATCAAGAGATAGGATAACCTATATTATCGAGGGAGATATTTGCGATAGCAAATATATAGATACAAATGCCGTATTTGGGTCATTAGTTCACACAATTTATCGTGATAAGCTAATAATATATAGAAGTGTAAATATAAAAGATACTTATGATTTTATAGAAAATATTTGGAAAAGATATGAAAAAAATATAGATGAATGGAATAGTTTTTTAGAAGGTAATAGTAAGAATAATTGCTTAGAGGTTGATACAAAAGTATATAAACACGCTAAAAAATCAGAAAATGTAACAAATGATATTATATTTACAAATATGCTTAGCAATATACCTGGATGCTCTACAAGAATCGCTAAGGGGATTATAGAAAAGTATCAAAATATGAAGTTATTAATAGAAGCAATCACTACAAATGATAAATGTCTAGTTGATATAAAAATAGATAATCGCAAAATAGGTCCCGTTTTAACAAAACGAATTGTAGAGTGTTTATTACAATAGGTGTAATCGTTTCAATACACTGGTAAATATGGAGGTGTTGTTTAATTGTACTGATTGGCTCGAATTCATAGATGATAATTCCTGAATAACCACTTCAATTGCAATGTCATATTTAACTATCAAGTTAGGTAAAACCGTGGTAATTATACTATTAATATCATTTAGAATATGACGACTCATTGAATGATGATACTCTTTTGATGTATAATCAGCGTGATTCAATATTTGAACTGATTTATGTGTATTTTGAGGGTCTTGTTCAATACTAAACCCACCACTAAACTCGCTAAAAGTTGGTGGTGGCAATAGTTTACGCAATTCACGAAGTAAATAACGATTTTGATTGTGTGCTGTTTTTCTTTGTTGTTTGTTATTGACAAACCTTTTTCGTAGTATTTCAAGTGTGATTAAACAATTAACTAATGCATCTCTACTCTTTATATACTTTTCGTTATTATTTACATTTATTTCATCAATAAGACCATTGTGATTATCAAATACCGTTTTAATGTCTTGGTAAATATTAATGATATTCTTTAATTCTTTTGGTCCACTTATCTTTTTATTAAAAGGTGCTATTTTCATTTCTTCATTACCATAATACATGACATCCAATATTGAGCTATACGGTATTCTATGTGGTCCTATTGTTACTGTATTTTGTTGCATTGTTCCCTATCTATTTTTAAAATTATTGTTTAAAAATATATTATTTCAATTTTTTCAATTTATTCGATTTTTATAATATAGTTTGTTAAAATATATCGTTGTGTTTATTTATTACGCATTGATTTATTACGAATGGATTTTCTACCAATAGATTTTCTATGAATATGTAGTGCTTTTCCACCTTCTTCCGTAATTGATGTTAGTGATGGTTTGAATGTAATGCCTATTTTATCATCGTAAACCTTTTCATCTTTTGGTATACTTTTTAATAATAGTTTATATAATCTATCATTTTCTGATTGTAAATAATCTGTAGTTATTTTAAAACTTATGTTATTTACTAAAATGTGTAATCCAATTATATGCATTTCATCACGGGTGCTATTTACACCTGTATTAACCGTTATTTCTATCAAAGATTTAAGTTTTTCAAGAAAATCTCGTATTTTACGAATACTCCATATAGCAAACAATGTATTCACAAATATATCTATATTATAATTGTTGATTATATTTCGATTTATATCTGAACTGTTTTCAGATAATGAAAATAAATATTCAATTCTTCTTTTGAAACTACTTAATAAAAACTGAGGTCTTTTCACTTTAATAGTATATACAGTATTATCATCTAAACGAAGAGTATAGTTGTGCGAACCACCAAACATAACTTATAATATAATGTATATTTATATTATAATTTATAAATCTATAGATATACATTAAATTCTAATTGATTTTACTCTTTTTACGATTATTTCTATTTTTACGAAAATGTGATTTTTTTATATTAGACCCTCCAAAACTTTTATTTAATAAATATAATGTGCTTTCATTTTGGATATTATAATCAGCTAAACTTCTCTGTGGATCAAGTAAGGTTTTGTTAAATGATAATACTGGTTTAGCAAATGTTAATCCTAAAAAATAATGTTGTTTTAAATATTCTATAATATCTCCAATTGTTTGAACATCCTGATAACGAATTGACACATTTCTACCATCCATTAGTCTAACAAATATCACAGATGATAATAGACGTTTTGTATTTTCAGTTTCATATTCTTCAATCTTTTGTGTAGCCTTATCTTGTAATAGAATTTTTACTGAATTTGTCAAATTTGCGACATGATCCAATAATGAATCAATACGATTATGTAATATAGGTATAACTGCTGTTTGTTCTGTTAAAGATTGAATACGATCTGTTAGCTCTTTACTTTCAGGGTCTACCCAATCTACAAATAATCTAGTTGGAATATCATTATCAGAAATAGGTGGATGTTTAGGAAATCGTGTTCCCCTAATGGATACAATTGGATTTTGCGATAAACTTAAGTTTATTAATAATTTTGGAAAAATAATATTATCAAGAGATACAATATAATTGAATGCTAAATATAACCCGATTAATCTTGGTGGAAATATAAAACCATTAAGTGTTTCAATATAATTTTCTTGAAAATTTAAAACTTCTAAATTAGGAGGAAATACTGTTTCAGCTATAACTTGTATTTGATTACTACTTAAATTTAAATTAATTAACATAGGAGGAAATACAATACCTGTAATTGATGCAATTGCACAATAACTTAAATTTAAATGAGTAATGAAACTATGAGCAAAATTAACATTACGAAGTGATGTAATAAAAGGATTCATAGATAATGTAAAATGTGTTGTTGTATTAGGAAATACAGCTCCTTCTAGTGAATGAATGTTAGGGTATACTAGTATTTTATCTTTCCCTTGAGGATTGTTTTGTCTATGACCTATCAATTTAACTATATGGTTTTCTGAGGCAAGCTCATCTATAATATTATTAAATTCAATAATGGTCATTACATTTGGATTTGACGGATGATAAGTAATTAGTAAATCTTCATACCACGGTTTTCTTCTTTCCATATATATATTTAATATATTTATTATTTTGATTTGGAAACTATATTTGATAATTTGAAATTACAATTATTAAACGTGGTAATATGTAAATTATATAAATGTAATTTATCTAATATATTTATGTATATTAATAAACTATATAAATGATACCAAAAAAATTTATATTTGTAGGTCCAGAATCTAGTGGTAAAACAACTTTATGTAAATTATTATCAGAAAAATACAATACATTATGGGTTCAAGAATATTGTCGTGTTGCTGCTGAAGAAAAATTGCAAGATATCAGTTGTGCTGACATAAATTTTAATTTTACATTAGATGATTTTATTAATATGGCTCATCGGCAAAATAAAGAAGAATATGACTATTCGCAAAAATGTGATAAACTTCTTATTTGTGATAATGATGCATTTGCATTAACAATATGGTGTGAGCGGTATTTAAATAAATATTATAGTGAGATGTATGATATTTATAAAAACGCAAATTATCTAAATAATGATCAAAAAATATATATATTAACTAAACCAAATGTGCCTTTTGTTCAAGATGGTTATAGAGATGGTGAGCATATTCGTGATTGGATGTATGACCGGTTTATAACAGAATTTAAAAAACACAATATGAAATATTATATAATTAGTTCTCCAAATTATGACGAGAGATTACAACATGCAATAGATATTATAGAGGATAATATTTAACCTTCTCTGATGGTATTACTTACCTTAATTAATATTTCATCTATACCAGCATCTTTAAATATTTGGATTCCCTTTTGAATATCTAAAATTAATTTTGCAGGCGAGGTGTGATGCTCATCATGACTAAATAGATATGGATTACTTCTGAAATTTAAGTTTCTGGCATATATACCAGCAACTCCGTGCATAAAGTGAAATATTAAATCTTCTTTAATGTCTAATTCTTTATATTTAAGTTTAAACATTTCTTCACTATATAAATCCATAAGCTCATCTAAAACATCTAAATCAAAAGTATAATCAAAATCACAGTTAATAACTTCATCTTTTTCTTCAAATAATCCAGAAATAATTAATGTTACATTATCCGTATTTAATAATTTTATGATTAAATCCATATTTTCATATTTAAGAGGTAGACTAACACTAATACCTAATAACACATCTGTCATTTGACCCATTTTATTTTTTTGTGATTATATTTTCAGAAACTAAATCACAAAAAAATAATATTTCAATTTTTTACAATTATATTATTTATTTTCAAATGAAATTATTGCCAATTCTTCGGTCCAGATACCAGGTTGCCCATTGGTTAATTTAAATGGTAATTTTTTTTTTTTAAAACTTGATGCTATTCGTGTTTCTTCGTATGTTAATTTATCATCATCCATATCACCTTTTAATTCGTCAGGAAGTGTATTTATACTAAATCCAAGAATTTCTTGTTTTTCTATATATTTTCTACCTTTACTTTTTACATGGTCGGTTATTAAAATTTTACCTAACATTTGTAGCTCAATATGTTCATCAATATATGAGATATCTTGACCATATAATTCTATTAACATCTGCATTAATTTTGATTTTATAGATTCAGTAATAGGTTCTTGTGTAAAAAAATATACTTGAAATGAAACTATTTCACCACCGTTTTGCATTTGTTTGTCTATTTTTTTAATTAGATTATTTTTATCATTTTTTTTTGATATTTTAAGTTGTTTTCTAATAGTTTTGTTTAAAACGCGTGAATGTTTTTTTTTATAACTAGCCTTGTCTAAATGATATAAACCAACTAAATTCATTATATGTATATGAATTATTTTTTTGATATACATATAAATAATTTGTAATTAAATGTAATTAACCTATATTATTAATAAGTGCTTATATTAATCATAAGCACTAGGACTATCAGGGTGTTGTGCGTTATATTCTTCTGCACTAGGTCCCGACCTAGGTATATTTGTTACTTTTAATAATTGCACTGTTGCAGATGTTTCAAATACAGTATCTGGCCATTGCATAACTGCTCCAAATTGTGAACCGTGTGCGTCTTCTTCTGGTGTAATTGCGAAATAGCCATCAGATAATACTACATTAAATTGTGATACATCTAATCCAACCGATGGTATAGTTAAAGTGTAATCGGTGTCTGTAAGTATTTGAAGTATTTGAACTGCTTCAACAGGAGTTTTTGTTGTTGGCACGATTTCTATAGAATTTAATTCTTTTGCATTTGGATAACGTTTATTGACTATACTTCTTGTGAATGCCACTGTTTCTCTAATTTGATAACTCACTGAATGAAAGAGCCCAAGCTCTTTTAAAAAATGTAATTTTACCTTAGTGCTCGTTATTTTATCCATATTATCTATTAAGTCTAAAGTAGATTGTGGAGCTCCACCCTCATCATTTACTAATACACGCAAATTATCTTCCGCTTGTATAGTTTCATCATAGACACTATCTTGGTGATAAAAAATATCACGCTCAATTTTTCCGGTTGATATGTTTAATTTTACTAACATAGGTAAATAACTATCATATGCGCTATTACTTAATTTACTGTCTACTAAATGTTTAACAGCATCAGCTCTTATCCGTTCCTGTAAATTTAACATAGTATATAATTCAAAAGTTGTATAGGGGTTTTGTTCTTCTTGTAACCAATATGATTGATCGGAAATATCAAGATAATGCCTTCCAATTGAGCTTAATCCTGATGCATATGTTATATAACTTCTGTCTATATTTGATTTATGACCCTCTTTTAATTTCACATATTGTGTAAATAATGAATGATAGTATTGAAGTGTATCTTTTAAATTAAATCCTAAATATCGTATATGAAAAAGATACGCGCCTTCAGAACAAGGCGCTTCTGTATATATTAAATATAAATATGTGGGGTTAGCACCTCCTACTTTTTTATTATTTCGTAAACTTTTTCGTTTATTAAAGCGTGTTCTATTTACACTTTTACGATTTTGATTTGTCATGCTAAACAATTAATTATATTATAGTTAAAGATATTATTTAAAAATAATTAAAGTGTTATTTTTGAATTATTTGTCAATTATGTAATAATATGTTAATATGATACTCTGCATCTTTTCGTAAAATTGGATTTTTACATAAGCCTATTTCAATTATTGTAGCTAATTTATGTAATAGCCAAAACTTATTATCAGTATATGATAATTTAAATTGTTTAGATAACTTATCTATTAAAAAATACACAAGCCCACCATTATTATATATATTTTCTAATTCCTCTCTATTAGAAATTATATCACAGCATACAAGAATTGAATAGTATAATTCCCATATATCGCTACATATAGAAGTATTGCCTATAAATCCATTATC